>LGVF01027923.1_pt1 | contig 27709 bp, 22 predicted proteins | sample 469901 | NCBI WGS metagenome assembly LGVF01 (sample SAMN03893561, study PRJNA290197) | marine sediment metagenome | material: sediment; isolation source: combined push core samples #3730, #5133, and #5579 collected at Hydrate Ridge | place: Pacific Ocean: Hydrate Ridge
AAAAAGCATATGCAGTATTGATTGTACTGTTATTGGTTATATTGTTTATAACATTTCAATTCAATAATAAGATTGAAAATATGAATTCTACAATTTTACATATGAATAATCAATTGAGTAGTTTAAATAATGAAATATATAAAATGACATTTAAAATGGATAAAGAACTTGAAAAAGATAAATTGATTCAAAATATTGAGTTTGATATTGAAAACACCGACTCACTGTATAAAGAAGCACTCATTGATATAGATGTGACATTCAACAAGATTGCTGAAGATGCCGATGTTAAATTTTACTATAGAAACGAAAAACCAGAAAATGAAAATAGAATCATTCCAATGGAAAGCAGTTTATATGAAAATCATAAATTCAGGTTGGTAAACGAAATAATATATGGAGATTGGCAAGAACTCCAAATGACGAAAACAGATGCAATGAATTATATTGCACATGTTCAATTGAGTTATGAATACAATTATCAGACGAAAATCGTTGTAAATGACAATAATGTATTAGTTACTGAGGAGACTGATAGAATCAATCTTTATTATGATACTTTGCTTGAATGTTGGGTTGATGCATGGACTATGGAGATTTCATCAGACGGTGATTTAACTTATCATGCTGAAATAGCTTTTAATAATTACATAAAGGATATTGATATTGAAAGTGTGCATATCGAGGCATATAACGGCGATGAATTGATTGATGAATTTGAATTGCTAGATGAAAAATATGTGATTGACGATCATACAGATAGTTATTATAGAGCAGAGCGGGAAACAACTGTTGAAGACATTGATATGGATAAAATTTTCGAGAATATAAATTATAAAGCGATAGTGAAAGATTCATTAGGAAGAACATTTGAATATTATAATAAGCGTTAAGTAAATGAAATGAAAAAAGGGCTATCCGTATTGGATAACCCTTTTGCTTATTTTGTGAATTCTAGTAATGTGTGAATTACTTTTTCTAATTTTTGAATATCTTCATCTGGAAGTTCTACATTTGAAGCGATGCATTCATTTGCATAATCCTCCATAATCAACATACCTACTTTATGGACAGATGCTCTGATTGCACTGATCTGAAGAGCGATATCTTCACAAGGCTTGTCATCTACGATCATTTTTTCTACGCCGCCGATATGTCCTTTTATTGTTTTCAAACGGTTTAGAATTTTCTTTTTTGATTGTTCATGTTCCATTAACATCACTCCATTTGGGACATATTATATCATCAAATACTAGATAAACAAATTAGAATTTGCTTCAGAAGTAGCACCTAGATACATTGCGACTCCACCGAGTTCTATTCCGTCGATCAATTCTTCTTTTTGAATACCTAGTAAATCCATAGACATATTACATGCAATCATTTTTACACCGTTATCCAATGCTTGTTGCATCATTACGCCAACAGGGTCGACATTGTGTTTTTTCATGATGCCTTTTATCATTTTTGGTCCCATGCCTAACATGTTCATATTTGAAAGTTTTAATTTGCCAGGTCCTTTAGGCATCATGATACCGAACATTTTTTCTAGAAAGTTATCTTTCTTGACATTGTAATTTTCTTTTCTAAGGACATTCAAACCCCAGAATGTAAAGAACATTGTAACTTCTTTACCCATGGCAGCTGCGCCGTTTGCAATAATGAATGATGCTATGGCCTTATCTAGATCTCCACTGAAAACAACAATTGTTTGTCCATCAAGTGTATTTACAACTTGGTTGTTTTGCTCTTTCATAGGTGCTTTAGCAGTACCTTTTAGAAGTTCTGCATAAAAACCCTTATCTTTTTTACCAGAATCAAGTAAAGTATTTCCTGTTTTTCTAGCCCATGCTCCGATGTCGTTTACAAAACCAGGGTCGGATGATTTAACATAAAGTACATCACCAGGATTTATTTCATTCATTTTATGATAAACTTTCATGATAGGTCCTGGGCAGCTAAGTCCACTCGTGTTTAGTTCATGACGCTCACCTTTGTAATCTGCTGGTGCTTGATGTTGTTCAACACCGCCGAATTCTCCATATTCTATGTTTTCATCACTGTAAACACCGCCACAGTTATCTATACCTTTTTCATCTTGGCAGTATACTACAGAATAAGTTTCGTAGCCACCGCTTAAATTATATACGTGATCAAACCCGTTTTGTTGTAAAATTCTTGCGGCAAGATAGCCTCTGACGCCAATAGCGCAATAAACAACGATTTTTTTACTTTTGTCCAATTCGTTGAAACGAGTTCTCAATTGATCTAAAGGAATATTTGTTGAACCTTTAATATATCCGAGTTCTCTCTCAAGTGGTTCTCTTATATCCAAGATAATAGATTTAGTCAAATCCATTTCTTTTACTTCATCGTGATGTGCAAATTTCACAAATCCACTAAGGATATTCTCGCCGACAAATCCAGCGAAGTTGACAGGATCTTTTGCACCGTTGTATGGTGGAGCATATGCTAGTTCCAATTCTTTTAAATCATCGATTGTTCCACCAAATCTCATTGCAGTAGCAATAACATCGATTCTTTTATCAACACCGTCATATCCGACGATTTGTGTTCCTAAAATTTTACCATCGTTGGCAAATAGGATTTTCATTGTCATAGGCAGAGCACCAGGATAGTAACCTACATGGTGTTTAGGATGCAAAATCATCTTTTGATAATCTTTGCCATATACTAAACCATCTCTTATCAGTAATTTCTCGTTATGTCCTGTTCCGGCAACTGTCAAGTCAAATACTTTTGCGATAGAAGTACCTTGAGTTCCTGTATATCTTTCATTGGCATTGCCAAGAATATTATTTGATACTATTCTTCCTTGTTTATTAGCAGGACCAGCTAATGGAATTGCAGTTTTCTTACCGTTGACAAAATCCACTACTTCGATTGCATCTCCAATTGCGTAAATATTCTCATCAGATGTTTTTAAATAATCATCTACAATAATATGTCCACGAGGTCCTAGTTCTAGACCTGAGTTTTTTGCCAAACCTGTTTGAGGTCTAACGCCGATTGATAACATTACAAGGTCGGCTTCAACTTCTTTACCGCTTTGCAAAGTAACAATAGTCTTGTCGTTTTTATCGGTAAAACTCTTTACACCATCGCCAAGTTGTAAATCGATATTTTTATTTCTCATATGTTGATGAACGATCTGCGCCATTTCAAAATCGATAGGGGCCATAACTTGATCAAGCATTTCTACGATGGTAACTTCAATTCCTAAATCGTGCAAGTTTTCGGCCATTTCAACGCCGATAAATCCACCACCGATGACAGCAGCTTTTTTAATATCTTTTTTATCAACAAAATCTTTGATTTTATCTACATCTGGAATATTCCATAGAGTAAAGATATTAGGTGAATCAATACCGGGAATTGGTGGTTTCAATGGTACTGAACCAGGTGATAGTATCAATTTGTCATATGATTCAACATATTCTTCGTTTGTTTTTAAGTTTTTAACTGTAACGGTTTTATTTTCTTTATCGATTTTTGTAACTTCATTAAAAGTTCTAACCGTCATATTGAAATTCATTTCCATTACTTCAGGAGTTTGAACTAACAAAGCTTCTCTTTCTTCAATTGTTCCTCCGACATAGTATGGTAATCCGCAATTTGCGAAAGAAATAAATTCACCTTTTTCAAGCATTATTATTTCTGCAAATTCATCTACTCTTCTTAAACGGGCTGCCGCAGTTGCTCCACCTGCAACACCACCTACAATAATTACTTTCATTTTATGGTACACCTCCAAATAGTATATGCCCCCCTACCCAGAGGGGGTACAATTGGATAATATCACCTTGTTAATAACTTGTCAATGAAAAATATTGTTAACTATAATATATTTTTTTTCTTAATTGTAATTAAATAGTATATTATATATAATAAAAGTAATAAGTAACTGGGAGGTTAATATGATTAAAATTATTGCTGATAGTTCTCATGATATGACTGAGAAACTTAAAAAGGATCTTGAAGTAGATTTAATTCCATTTAAACTTTTGCTAGATGGTAAGGAATATATTGACGATGAAAAATTAGATATTGATAGTTTTAGAAATGAAATGATGAATTCCAAAAAAGCAGGTTCTGCTTGCCCGTCACCAAATGATTTCATAGAGAAATTTAAAGAAATGGGAGATATGTTTGCGATTACGATATCTTCAAAATTAAGCGGCACATATAATAGTGCGATACTGGCAAAGCAGATATTTGAAGAGGAACATGACAAAGATAAGAAAATTCATATATTTGATTCGAAATGTGCTTCAATAGGAGAAACGCTTATTTCGGTGAAAATAAGAGCATTGGTGGAGAAGAGTTTATCTTTTGAAGAAATAGTGGAAAAAGCTGAAGATTACATTGCAAATATGCAAACATATTTTATATCGGAATCGCTAGAAAATTTAATGAAGAATGGACGAATTTCCAGGTTCAAAGGAACATTGGCGATGTTTATGCACGTTAAACCGATAATGGGTACTAATGATGAAGGAGAAATAATTCTCTTTGAAAAGGTTAGAGGTTCAAATAAAGCTTTTAACAGACTTGCAGATATGATCTTTGAAAAAGGAGAAGATTTTTCTGAAAGGATTCTAGCTATTTCGCATGCCGATAATGAGGAGAGAGCATTGAGTTTAAAAAAAGCATTGCTTGAAAGAGGAAAATTCAAAGATATTTTAGTAGTGCCGACAAAAGGACTCAGTACATTATATGTAGACAATAAAGGGATTATAGTTTCATACTAAAAAGTGAGAGCGTAGAAATGAATTGATACTTGTAAAGTAGACAAGTAATAAAATTAAATGTTTTATACACAATACAAAAGCATCACCAATTAAGGTGATGCTTTTGTATTGTGTATTTCCTCTAAAAATATCCTGCAAATAGATTCGCCTGTACTGAATGAGGTTCCTCTAATGATTCGTAATATTTACCGTTAGCATAGATATATCGGTTCGTATGAATCACAGTTATTTCGCTGCCGTCTTCGAAAGTATAGACAAATTCGTATCGATCGGTGATATCGTCATTCGGATTAGCTATCACTATTTCATCACCCATGGCGTTTCTGACNNGCTCTTTCATAGCCTTCAATATTATAAATAACAACATTATCAGAGTTGAACAGATAATTATAATCATCTGGGTCATTGCTTAGTGCCACAGGTAGCAGTTCGTTTATTGTTGCTAGGAATTCTGTATTAGGTGTTACCCATCTGACAGTAGAGCCTTCTGAGCCTATACCATATGTATATTGATACGTATGAGGCATCAATAGTAATAGCCGGTGATCATAGGTGATTACCATGCTATAATTACCAAATTCTAATGAATAATAAGGGTATAGCGCTTCACGGTAAGGGGTGATACCACCTTCCCATCTTTCATAGCTTTCAATGGTCGTTATACTGTTTGCTAAAACAGCTTTTTCTTCGTCAGTTAGTTCTAATACTGTAGCTACATCCCTAGCTTCTAAAACAAAATTGGGATTGTGTAATATTTCTGATTGAAGGGAAGTAACAAACGTATCCAGTTCAGACTCAGGGTTATATAATGCCATTTCAACTTCCGGTGTTATCTGATAGAGGACATCTTTCTCTTTTATCCATCCGCTGACGGTATAACCGTAGTCAACAAAGTGTATCCAGCCATCTTGACGTTCTAATATTTTGATGGGTTGCATGCCTGAATATTGAAGGAAAGCCGTATAAAACTCTTCAAATACTGAGCTGTTGATTCCGTCAATATTTTCATAAGCTACGGTGCCCCTAAGGATAAAACCTTGATTAGGGTTTGCGGTTTCCGTTAAAGTGTCAATATATTTTGCTTCGGTCCATCCGATGGTGGCACTGTCATAGCCTTGTTCAAACTGGCCGATTAATACCCAATCTCCCTGTCTGATTTCTTGATTATAATCATCTTGTTTTACAGAAACTAAATCATTTGCATTGACAAACCCTACAGTAGCACTGTTGTTATCCGGTAATATATGGATTGGTAGATACTTATGGGTTTCATCTTCTGATGGGTCGTAGATGGCTTCCATTTCACCGTTTACAATATAATTGAATTCATTTATATATGAATATGCAAGTTGAGTACTGTCAAATGGACTCCATACATCGTTATACCATTTCACTGATCTTCGGAAATCATCTGCATTTATCCAAAATTCGACCTGATCTGTATGCATATAATAATTATTGACTTCGTCCGAGTTCACACTATCCGGTATAATTAACTGAGCCAATTGCCAATCCATATCATAGAATCCTGTTAAATGAAGTATAGTGTTTTTCGGAATTTCTGTCCATATTTCACCATCTTTACTTGGGGACAACCTTCCGTAGCAGATATCCGGAACAGTAATGGTATATGAATATTCATTTCGGATATATTCAGGTGACTCGGCCTGATTTTTGATGATATCTGAAATTAGCCATTCTATGGCAATTTTTTCTCTTGTTTGGTCAAGCAATACGGTATGATTCGATTCTACAAAGGTTACTACTGTATCAAGGCGTTTACTTAGCAAATTAATACCTGTGAACTGACTATCCATGATGTACTGATAGTCTGCGGAATAATCTGATTTGATGTTCGTTTTGCTTTGTCCCAATATGGTTTCTCTGACAATAATTGAAACAGCCTCATCAAATCTTTCCTCATCTAGTGAAATGGTGTTTTCAACAGATACAGGGGATTTGTCATCTTCCGAGTTTGGCAATCCGTTGGTTGGATCAGCTGTATCGACTATTTCATTATTTGGGGTTTCTTCTATGATTGAAGGATCTTCGTTATTTGCACGACCGGTCAGTAATACGATAACCATAGGAACAAGTAGAATGATAACGATAGCAGTGATCCATTTCGCTTTGTTCTTAGAAGTCATGATATTCTTTACCCGTGACTTGATATTATTTTCCCCAAAGGCCAATGTAACCGTGTTGGCTATATGATTCTGATCTTCTGCCAGATTGACCAGACTAGTGGCATAACCTTGTCGTATATCTTCATCAAATGCATTGATAACCATTTCATCGCAAGACATTTCCATATCTTTTTGGACCAATAAAAAGCTTAACCAAAGGATCGGATTGAACCAATGAAGAACCAACAATACTAGTGAAATAGGCTTTATTATATAATCCAATCGCTTGATGTGGACCAATTCATGGGTCACGACATGGGTAAATTCATCAGTACTGCAATGATTTACAAACCTAGAAGGTAAGATGATCCTAGGCTTTATGATACCGTAGACAAGTGGTGTGTTGATATGAGCTGATGAATAGATCTTTATATTTCTTTTAAGGTGTATTTGTTTTCTTGCTCTGTTTATGATGTTTTTATGATCCTTGTATATAATGGCTTCGTTTATCTTTCTGGACAGTCTGAATTGGATTATTAGTATGGCTAAACCAAGTGAAATGGCCACGGTTAACCAAATATACTGAAATAATTTATAGGCATTCAGTTCGGTGGCTTCGTTTGAAGTTTGAGCTGTTGTTGCTACTGGCCTAACGGGCTCTGTTTCGTTATTTGTTATCATTGTAGTACCATTACTGATATGTGAATTTTCATTGTCATTTAACTGATTGAATGTTGTAGTTTCCGCAGCTTCAATAACATTAAAATCCGTTTGCTCCGTATTTGTTGGAAAAGTAGTGTTGTCAGGTGTGCCGGCTATGTCATCATTGGTATTTAAGATTGATTCAAGTGCTGAGGGCATTTCTATGTAGTTGAAAATGCTTATCTCAGATGATAAGCGAACCGGTACTAATAAATGAATCAACAGTATAGCCCAAAGACCGTACACAAGTCTTCTGCTGACTTTGTTTTGTATGATTTTTCTTATAATGATTATGACAAGCGCTATGACTGCACCTGTTATAGACATTTCCAATAATGTACTCATTCTGTTACCTCCCGTTATATTTACTCACCTTGATAGTCATCGATAATACTTTTTAATTCAGCAATATCTGCTTTAGACAGATTTTCTTTTTTTAGAAATGTGGAGAAAAACAACTTCATCGAGCCTTCATAAATTTTGTTGATATGCTCTTGGCTTTCCATATACATGACATCTTCTTTGGAAACTAGAGCAGATACCACGGTTTTCTTGTTTTCTATGATACCCCGTTCACTTAAACGCCTCAGAACGGTATATGTGGTAGATTTTTTCCACCCCAATTGTTCATTGGCTAATAAGACCAGATTAGGACTGCTGACTGGTTCGTTATCCCAAATGATATTCATGAATTTGTATTCTGCTTCGAATATTTTTATTTTGTCCATAGCACACATCCTTTACATGTTGTAAGCAGTCAGTTTAATCCGTTAAACCCAGTCTATCGCATTAAACTGAGAATGTCAAATGCCGTTTATATGAAATCATTCGGGACAGGTACCAGTGGCCAACCTAGTGACATCTTATAGCAATCGTTGGTACGCGTCCCCAGTGGTTTTTCCAATATCAGATACAAGTTATACATCTTATAACTTCACAACGTGACATAACAAAAATCACGTTTATAACGTGATTTTAGTAGAGTGAACATGCTCTTTTTTTGTGATTTGAATCCACTTAATAAAGTCCTAATAATTTAAGCAGAATAGCCGATCCTACAGCACCTGCAATAGGCGTGATTATTCCTCCTCTAAACCAAGAAATGACTACAGCTACCGCTAAGCATACTGCTGAAATCAAAGGTTCGTTTGTAATTCCATTTAAACCATCTGGCAAAATCAGCGCTCCAAGTACTGTATATGGAATATAGCTGAGAAATATGCGGATAAATGGTGGGATTTTTTTAGCGTCAAATGCATAAAAAGGAAGTATTCTAGGGAGCATCGTCACTGTCATCATGCCTAGAATCAACAGTTTAACATTCATCAGTAATCTTCTCCTTTCTATATGTAAAAAATGCTGCAATAAGAGAAACACTGAGTACTGTAATGATAAAACTACTGCTTTGATTAAAGAATTCGATCTTTTGAATAAGTGAATTTATTATGCCTGCCAATATCGTTAATATCAAAGCTTTGGTAGATTTTTTGCATGAAGGAATAATTAAAGCCACAAAGAGTGCATAAAGAGCTATTCCTAAACTATTTATAATAATTTGAGGTAGAAACATACCTGTCAAGTAACCGGTCAATGTACCCAAAACCCATGATGCATAGCAGCTTGCTTGAAAAGTGATTAGATATTTTCCGTCGTTAATGTCTTCTTTCATGCTGATTACTGAGAATGTTTCGTCAGTTAGAAAGAAACCGATCAAGGGATAGTATTTTTTTTGCACAGAATTGATTTTTGATTTTATTGAAACACTCATGATGAAATGCCTGAAATTCATAAAAAAAGTTGCGAGTATTATACTAGGCAAGCCAATACCTGCACCGATCATACTTACAGCCATAAATTGACTAGCACCTGCAAATACAAAAGCAGACATCATTACGCCGTCGATTAGCTCAACACCTACTGATTTTGCCAATATCCCAAATGTTATAGCTATTGGGAAATAGCCGACCATAACCGGCAAAGCATCTTTAAATCCTTTATTATTCATGAGGGAATCTCCAATTCGTAGTATATTTATATCGATATTCCTTAAATTGTATCGATATTCATTAATGAAGTCAATTAAATTATTTTTAAGATATAATAAAAATGGGTATATAATAATGGCAGTAATTAAGATGTAAAGGAGGGATAATTTTGAAAATTGGATTAGTGCAGATGAATGTTGAAGATAATAAAAATATGAATTTAAAAAAAGCCAGGAATATGATTGTCGAGGCTCACAAACAAGGCGCAGAAATCATTATGCTCCCAGAGATGTTCAATACACCTTATCAAAATGACAAGTTTGGAGAATATGCTGAAGATGAAGCAGGTAAAACGTTGGCATTTTTAAGAAAAGTCGCCGAAGAATTAAAGATTTTATTGATCGGAGGAAGCATACCCGAAAGAGAAGGAGACAAGATATATAACACTTCATATATAATCAATGAAGATGGGGATGTAATCGGCAAGCACAGAAAAGTTCATTTGTTTGATATCGATGTCAAGGGAGGAATCACTTTTTTTGAATCTGATTCACTGACTGCTGGAGACGAGGCGACTATCATCGATACATCTTTTGGGAAAATAGGGGTAGCTATATGCTACGATATTCGGTTTCCTGAGCTTTTTAGAAAGATGGTATTAGATGGTGCGAGATATCTTTTTATCCCTGCTGCATTTAATATAGTGACTGGTCCGGCTCATTGGGAAATCTTAACTAGAGCAAGGGCGCTTGATAATCAGGTGTATTTGGCGATCGCCTCACCTGCACGAAGTGATGAATTAAGTTACAAAGCATATGGTCATTCATTGATTGTTAATCCATGGGGTGAAATTGTAGATCAGCTTGATGAAAAAGAAAGCATTTTAGTGGTTGAAATCGATCCCGATATGGTTGATAATATTAGAGGAGAGTTACCAATCTTAAAACACAGAAAACCATTGGTTTATGAATAATATGGTTGAGTGTGAAATAAGAAAATGCTATCATTGGTAATGAAGCGAAAATTATTTTAGGAGGGTTTAGTATGCATATAAAATTGTTTATTCCAGGTCCTGTAGACGTGGCTGAAGATGTATTGCAAAAAATGGCGACACCTATGATTGGTCATAGAACAAAGGATGCTTCTGTGCTACAAAAAAGTATTTCTGATAAGATGAGAAAATTAATGTACACAGAGAATGAAATTTTATTATCAACATCTTCTGGTTCGGGTTTAATGGAAGGTGCAGTGCGTTCATGTACTCGTAAAAAGGCAGCATGTTTTTCAGTAGGAGCTTTCGGTAAGAGATGGTATCAGATGGCTAAAGCTAACAATGTTCCAGCGGATTTATTTGAATCTGAAGCCGGTCATCCTACAACTCCAGAAATGGTAGAAAAAGCTTTGGCGACAGGAGAATACGATCTAGTAACTGTCACTCATAATGAAACTTCAACTGGAGTAATGAATCCAGTAGGTGAAATTTCAGAAGTAATGAAAAAATATCCTGAAGTGATATTTTGTGTAGATACTGTTTCTTCATTGGCGGGAGCTAAAATTCCTGTAGATGAGTGGGGAATCGATATTTGTATTGCATCAACACAAAAGTGTTTAGGATTACCTGCAGGATTAGCTATTACGAGTTTTTCTGAAAAAGCTGTAAAAGCTGCAAAAGAAGTGGAATTTAGAGGTATGTATTTAGACTTATTATTACTATATGAAACAATTCAGAAGAAAAATTATCAGTATCCATCAACACCTTCATTATCTCATATGTTTGCACTGGATTATCAACTTGACAAGATTTTAGAAGAAGGTTTTGACGAGAGATTCAACAGACATGAAGAAATGGCAAAATACGTTAGAGCGTGGGCTATGAAGAATTTTGATTTATTTGCTGAAGACGGATACAGATCAAATACATTGACTACTGTTCTTAATACCAAGGGAATCAGTGTTAAAGAATTAAATGAAAAATTAGGGGAAAGAGGATTTATGATTTCCAATGGTTATGGAGATTTCAAAGAAAAAACTTTCCGAATTGCCCATATGGCAGATACCACTTTAGACGATTTAAAAGAATTGATTGGGCATATTGAAGATATTTTAGATCTTTAGAGGAGGCCATTATGATTAGAATAATTGCTAATGACGGAATCGACCAAAGTGCAAAAGAGCATTTAGAGTCGTTGGGATATGAAGTGGATACTAATCATTATGAAATTGAAGAATTAAAGACTGAATTGACAAAAACTCAGGTTTTAATTGTAAGAAGCGCAACTAAGATAAGGAAAGAATTGATTGACATTGCAAAAGATGCAGGTGCTTTAAAACTAATAATCAGAGGAGGCGTAGGTATTGATAATATAGACCATGAATACGCCGAGTCTATAGGAATACCTGTTAGAAACACACCTAATTCTTCATGCATGTCTGTTGCTGAAATTACTATAGGGCATATGTTTGCTATTGCGAGAAATATTTTCATTTCCAATGTAACGATGAGAAATGGCGAATGGAACAAAAAGCAATATAAGGGAATTGAACTTAATGGCAAGACCCTAGGTCTTCTTGGTTTTGGGCGGATTGGAAAAGAAGTTGCTAAAAGAGCATATGCGTTAGGCATGAATATTCAATATTATCAGCGCCGCGGTAAAGCAGAGGGGTTCGACAATTATAATTATGTCGATTTCGACACCTTGGTTTCAACTTCTGACTTTATTTCGGTACATGTACCGTTTAATAAAGGGCAGAAGCCGTTGATAGGCAAAGTTGAAATGGAAAAAATGAAAGATGGCGTTTTTATTGTCAATGCAGCTAGGGGCAACGTAGTCGATGAAGATGCATTGGTTGAAATGCTCGATGCAGGTAAAATTGCTGCGGCAGCTCTTGATGTATTCAAGGAAGAACCACTTAAAAACGAAAAAATTATGAATCACACAAAAATTTCTTTAACTCCTCATATAGGAGCTTCTACAAAAGAAGCACAAAATAGGATTGGAAAAGAAATAATTGAATTAATAGAGAACTTTAAATTTTAAGGAGGAATATAATGGCTGTAGTTAGACCGTTTAAAGGAATCAGACCAAAGACGGAATTGGTTGAAAAGGTAGCTTCATTACCTTATGACGTTATGAACAGAGAAGAAGCAAAAGAAATGGCGAAAGGCAATGAATTATCGTTTTTACATGTTGTCAGATCAGAAATTGATTTAGATGATTCAGTTGATTCACATGATGAACTTGTATATAAAACTGCAAGAAAGAATTTAGATAAATTTATTGATGATGGTATTTTAGTTCAAGATGAAACACCTAAATTCTATATTTACAGACAACTGATGAATGGTAGAGTTCAAACAGGATTAGTTGGATGTACATCTATTGATGATTATATGAATGATATCATCAAGAAGCATGAATTTACACGTCCTGAAAAAGAAATCGATAGAATCAACAACTTTGATAATACTGATGCCAATACAGCTCCAATATTTTTAACTTACAGAAAAAATGATGAAGTGAACAAGATTATCAACGATTGGATTAAATTCCATATGCCTGTATATAACTTTACTTCAGAAGATGATTTCACACATATCATTTGGACAATCGATAATGAATCGATTATCGCTGAATTAAATAAACTGTTTGAAACAATAGATTATTTATATATTGCAGATGGTCATCATAGATCAGCTTCTTCTGTAAAAGTAGGGGAAAAAAGAAGAAAAGCAAATCCAGAGTACACTGGTGAAGAAGAGTTCAATTTCTTCTTGTCTGTAATTTTCCCTGATGAAGATTTATTTATCATGGATTATAATCGTGTGGTCAAAGATCTTAATGGACACTCAGTTGATGGATTCTTTAAGTTGGTTGAAGAAAAATTTGAAATCAATGAATACATCGGTGAAGGACAATACAAACCGATGGAGAAAAAAACATTCGGTATGCATATAGATAACAAATGGTATGAATTAAAAGCTAAAGAAGGAACTTATGATGCAGATGATATAATCGATAGATTAGATGTATCGATTCTTCAAAACAATTTATTAGATCCAATTTTAGGAATAGATAATCCAAGGACAAACAAAAGAATAGATTTTATCGGAGGAATTAGGGGACTAGCAGAACTTGAAAGAAGATGTAATGCAGATATGAAAGTCGCGTTTTCAATGTATCCTACAACAATGGATGATTTATTGTCTGTTGCTGATGCAGGAACAGTTATGCCTCCAAAATCAACTTGGTTTGAACCAAAATTAAGAAGCGGATTATTTGTACACAGATTGAATGATTAAAAGAGGTTTGTATTTGCAAGGTGGCGGTACAAAAGGAGCTTATCAGGTAGGGATATTATCTGCTTTTTCAGAAAGAAAAATTAGATTTGAAGCGATTTCCAGTACTTCTATTGGAAGCATAACTGGATATTTCGTAGCTGTAAATCAATTTGATGAACTTAAGTATGAATGGCTTAATATGATATTCCCTAACAGCGAGACAACTGAAGATGGATTGTTTTTCAATAATGAATTTTTACTGGATATTCTAAAAAAGTATCCAGTAAAAAATTTGATAGTAAATCATTGGTATGTTAATTATGCCGTTGTTAAAAACCAGTTGATGGAAAATCATTATGAGGATTTAATTGATTTAAGTGATGAAGAAGGTCTGAAATACATTGATTATTCATCGAAGTTACCTATCAGAGATGAAAATAAAAAATTCGATTTAAAACTCTATGAAGGAATGAATATCGATGGTGGATTAATTAATAATGCATTTGTCGAACCTTTATTGACCCTTGATCTTGATGAAATAATCGTGATTCCATTGAATAATGAATTTGATGAATCGAAATTGAAGAAATTTAAAGGAAAAGTCACTATAATGTATCCGCCAAAAGCTTTTAAACCTGGTGATACAACAAAAATGGATAAGGGATTTATTAATGAATGGTTTAAAATTGGATATGAAGAAGGAATGAAAATAAAGCACTCGTAGAATTTCTAACGAGTGCTTTCTCTATTAAATATTTATGATGTTTCTCTTGTACAATCTGTACATTTCCTTGATGTTGACAATTTCCTCAGCAATTTCTATTTGAATATTCGAAATTTTGGTATTATCATTTTCTTTCATAACTTCATAGAGCTGAGTAAATAGCGATTTTCTCGCAAAAGTATCTTTCATGAGATAGATTTTTTTATCTAGGATTTCATCCCATTTCATTTTATCAATTTCATTCATAATATCATTATCATGAAGAGGAATCATTTCTCTTAAAAGTTCGATATTTCTAGGAACGATTCTTTCTTTTAACTCAGTCAACCATTGTGATTCTATTCCGGCAAAATATGACTTGATGATGATTTCCGAGAAAATATTATCTTTAACTAAAAGATTTTTGTTTTCTGTTTCTTCATATTGTTGGATATTCTCCCAAACTGTTTTTGGAGGTTTACCATATAATAAATCTCTTTCTTTATCTGTATATTCTTCGAAAACATCTCTTTCAGATCTAAATTCTTTATCTGCTTTCAAATAAACAGCAGGTTCATTTGCTTTTTTATTGAGTTCGTTGTATAAGTCTTCAGCAGACATATCTTTTTCTACGATAGTTGTTTCAATTGCATCGAGCATGGTTTGAACCGTAGCTGCTGTTGCCAAATATGTGTTTGTACTTGGATTAGGAGATCTAAGTTCGAATCTAGTAGCATAAGTGTTATCAAGGTCTCTTACCAAACCGATAAGTACTGTTCTATTTCTTGAAGGAATCTCAGGAGTGTGACCTAAAGAACAAACCGTACATACAGGAGCTTCAAATCCTGGCTTTAATCTATTGAAAGCATCATTTGTTGAAGTTACAAAAGGATTAATGAGAGTATAATTATTAAGAATTCCCATTAATGCTGCATAACCGAATCTGTTGATGAAATCAGAATCCATTTTCTGAGGTGAAAATAGGTTGATTACTTTTCCGTTTTCCAATTCCAGTGTAATACCAACATGATGATGTTCACCATTGCCAGCTACACCTTCTATCGGCTTTGCTTTAAATGTAACAACCAATCCATGCTTGGTAAATGTATCAGTAACAATATCTTTCGCAAAAATTTCATTATCAGCTGATTGTAGGGCTAAATCAAATTTCCAATCTATTTCAATTTGTTGCATGATATGAGTAAAATAATTACTGCTTTTTAATTTAGAAGCTACACCGCCTACTTCTTTATGTCCCATCTCAGGTTCAAGACCAAAACGCTCTAGAAGCATTAAAGATTCCTCCATAGCAGCTCTTACTGATCCTATTGTTCTTTGCCAATATTGTTCTTTCAATGCTTGAGCTGTAATAAGTTTTTCTTCATCAGCGCGATTATCAGGAGACTTCACCCATAATTCAAGTTCAGTTGCAAGGGTAAGATTTACTTTTTTAATAGGACTGGTTAGACCCAGTTCTTCACTTAAATGAGGTTTTTCATTGAAATAACCTTTTATTTTTTTATCCAAAACTTCTGTAGCCTTTTTTAAGATGCTTCTTGAACAAACGAATTTATCATCGTGAACTAAAAAAGCGGGTATAACTAGTGTTCCGATTGGTTCGTGAGTTATTGGATGGATATTTAGATAATTATAATCTACAACCCATTTAACGTTAGTATCTGGAATCATATCAACTTTAGCATTATTAATGTCGGCAATACATGGTAAAACGGCACTTGAGCCATCCGTTTGTATTCCTGTTTTAATAAATTTTTCAAAATCATCAATAATTGAGTTGACTGGAATTTTTTCATCAGTATGGTGATTTCCAAGGTCAACAGATTGAAGTGAAACAAATTGAATTTGTTGGTTCTGAGTAATTATTTCCTTAATTTCTGCAAGAGAATTTTTTGTTGGATCAATAAAATAAAGTTTATTCATGATTGCCTCCTTAATAAATATGAATAATTATAACATAAATTTAACAATTGTAAATAGACATTTTTCGAAAAAACCGCTTTAATGTTGAATATACGACGAACTATTTATTTTTAGTCTTTTATAATGTTCGTGTTTTTGAATATTTTATGTACGGAGGTAACTAAAATTAAAATTATTGGACCAAGAACAATACCGAATACTCCAAGAAGTCTGATGCCGACATAAATGGATATCAATGTCAATAGTGGATTGATTCCTATTTGTGTACTTAATATTTTAGGTTGAAGTACTTGTCTTGTTATTGTTGCAACAAGATAGATGATTAACAGGAAAAGAGCCATTTCATAATCGGCATTAAGTATTCCTATAAAAATCCATGGACCGAATATTGTTCCTGTACCGAAAATAGGCAGTGCATCTAAAATACTGATGCCTAACGCTATTAATATGGCGTATTTATAACCCATTATGCTAAGTCCGATGCTCACGATAATAAATGTGATAATCATCAGAATGCCTTGAGCTTTAATATAGGCAATGAGAGCAAATGATATATCGTTTTTAAAAGTGTGGCGAATTCTCGTTAAAGTAGTACTTCTATTCAATAAATCAGGAAAAAATTTTTTTATTTTCTCAAAATCATTTGATATATAATATGTTGCAATGATAGTAATCAAAGTATAGAAAAATAAACTTGGTAAAAAAGCGAGAAAATTCAAAAGACTTTTACCAACATCCTTTGAAAAATTCCCAATAGCATTTATTGAAAAATCGATGATATTTTTAAACATATCATCAAATACTGCAGGAGTTATGTTTAAAAAATTTTCTATAGCATTGATTGCTGAATCTAAAGCGATATAAATTCTTTCGCTTAGATACGGCAAATCTTCTGAAAAAGAACTGATCTGATCGACAAGTAAATTTATAATAAAATAGAGCACCATTACAAAAATAGAAAGAATAACAGTCAATGCAAGAATAGAGGACAACGGCATTGGCAGGTGAATTTTTTTATTTAAAAATGTTTTCAGGGGATTGATGCTCTTTGCCACAAAGTAAGCAAGAATAAACGGCATGAAAAATACAAAACATTCTTTAAAAACATAACCGCTTAATACTACTATGAACAATATAGTAAAGAGATAAAGTGTTTTATTAACAAAAATATTCATAATTTGTCCTCCAATGGTATATTTTATACCCATTTTCATTATAATATAAATATAATAATAAAATGAGACTTAATTCAGATAAAGTTTTTATCCCAACTGAATTTTTGGTCGAATCAATCCAGATGGTGTAGAACTCTTAACTTTCGGATAAAATAAGGAGGATTTATAATGAATATTTTAGATTTTAGAAGTGATACAGTTACAAAACCTACAGCTGAAATGAGAAATGCCATGGCAAATGCTGAAGTTGGCGATGATGTATACGGTGATGATCCGACTATGAATATATTGGAGGCTATGGCTGCTGAAATGTTGGGGAAAGAAGCATCGCTATTTGTTCCAAGCGGCACATTTGGCAATCAAGTATCGATATTGACTCATACTAAAAGAGGCGATGAAATCATCATTGGACATGATTCTCATATTATATGGCATGAGGTAGGTGCTTCTGCTGTAATTTCCGGAGTTCAGACAAGAGCCATTCAAACTCAAAATGGAGTTGCAAATACTGAAGAATTGAAGTTGATGATTAGAGGAGAAGATATTCATTATCCAGATACAGGACTTATTTGCATGGAAAATGCCCATGGTGGGGGGAAAGCTATCCCTGTATCTTATATGAAGGAAGTATATGAAATTGCCAATAGTCGTGACATTCCAGTTCATTTGGATGGAGCGAGAGTTTTCAACGCTGCAATTGCATTGGGAGTAGATGTAACTGAAATCACGCAGTACTGTGATTCTGTCAATGTATGTCTTTCTAAGGGACTTTGCGCTCCTGTAGGTTCGATAGTAGCTGGAACAAAAGAATTTATCGAAAAAGCAAGAAAAAACAGAAAACTTTTGGGCGGAGGAATGAGACAAACTGGTATATTGGCAGCAGCGGGAATTTTAGCAATTACAGATATGGTAGATAGATTATATGTTGACCATGATAATGCAAAATATATGGCGAAAAGATTGTCTGAGATTAATGGTCTGAATATTTCAGAAGAACGACTTGATATAAATATGGTGTTTTTCAAAGCTGATGAAAAAGATTTTCCTGAAAATCTAATAGTAGAGGGTCTATTAGAAAGAGGAATAAAGGTAAATGGCATAGAAGATGGAGAATGGAGATTTGTCACTAATAACGATATCGAAGCTAAGGATATTGATAGATTGATCATTGCTTTAAAAGAATTACTTGATAATTAAAAAGAATTTGTATATAATTAAAATGTACTTTTTAGTACCTGGTAGTAACGATAACTATTAGGAGGAGGATATATGAATACTTTAATGACAGGAAAAAACATTGTAGTTATGGGAGTAGCCAATAAGTGGTCGATCGCTTGGGCTATTGCAAAACAATTGAAAGAATCAGGAGCAAATCTTATTTTTACTTACTTTGGTGAAAATAGTGAGAGAAGTATAAAAAAATTAATTGCTAATGAAGGAATAAGTGATAGCTTATTGATTTCTTGTGATGTTACAGTAGATGAAGATGTCGAGAAAGCATTTAAACAAATTGGCGAAAAATATCCTGTAATCGACGGTCTTGTACACAGTATTGCACATGCCAAGAAAGAAGAACTGGATGGTGATTACTGTGATACATCGAGAGAAGGATTTTTGATGGCACATAACATAAGTGTTTATTCTTTAGTAAGTGCTACAAAATATGCTTCAAAATTAATGTCAGATGGTGGATCGATAATAACTCTAACTTATTTAGGTGGAGAAAAGGCTATTAAAAACTATAATGTCATGGGAGTGGCGAAGGCTTCACTCGATGCAAGTGTACGATACCTTGCGAGAGATTTAGGACCTAAACAGATTAGGGTGAATGCAATTTCGTCGGGACCTATTAAAACTTTAGCGGCAAAAGGTGTTGGAGAATTCACTAAGATTGCAGAAGTTGTGGAAGACAGATCACCACTAAAGAGAATGGTGACTCCAGCAGAAGTTGGCAATACTGCGGTATTTTTACTAAGCGATATGTCCTCTGGTATAACAGGCGAAATTATGCATGTCGATTGTGGTTTTAATATAGTTGCAATATAAGAGAATTACGACTCAGTTGATAACTGGGTCGTTTTTTATTTTTTGTTTTTTCACCTGTTCAAATAATATATATAGGGTATAATATGACTAGATGGTCACATTATTGATATTAGGAGATAGATATGAAGTATATTATAAAAAAAGAAGATGAAAATTTAACAATAAAAGAGATTTTAACAAGCAAGATAGGTGTTTCAAGTCGTTTATATACGAGGTTGAAGAAAAACAAAAAAATAATTGTTAATGGAATCAATAGATTACCTCATGAGTGTTTAAAAGAAGANNAATAGGTTGCCTCATGAGTGTTTAAAAGAAGACGATGTTTTAGAAATCAATTTCGATTATGAAATAAATACATTTGAATTAGAAGAAGGCCCTCTAGAAGTGCTATATGAAGATGATATGATTTTAGCTGTCAACAAAAATCCTTTTTTAGTAGTTCACCCGACAAAAGGACATCCAACGGGAACTTTAATGAACCATATTGCATATTATTTAGGCGACAGTGGGGATGACAGTAAAATTAGATTTGTAAATCGGTTGGATCGCGATACTTCTGGTGTGGTTATTATAGCGAAGAATCAATTCATTCATCACAGGTTGTCAGAAGCCATGAAAGCTAGCGAGGTCAATAAAGAATATATTGCTTTAGTTGAAGGGGCGGTTGAAAAAGACATCGATCTTATAGATTTGCCTATCGAACGTGAATCTGAAGACTCCATCAATAGAATTGTAAGAGAAGATGGAAAACCTTCACAGACGCAATATGAAGTAATCGAGAGATTCAATGAATACACTTTATTGAAAATAAAATTATTTACAGGAAGGACTCATCAAATAAGAGTACATCTGACTCATATCGGTCATCCGATCATGGCGGATGAACTTTATAATAAAAAATCTGAATTTATGGATAGACAATTTTTACATTGTACTGAAATGGATTTTGTCCATCCTATAACAAAAGAAAAAATCGTTCTTAATGCTCCATATAAGACAGATATGAATAAGGTGTTGGATAGATTGAGGGGTGAATAAATGCAGAAATTTATCGATGTAAGTAATTTAAAAAAAACATATCATATGGGCGAAATTGAGGTCAATGCAATACGTGATATTAACTTTACCATTGATGAAGGAGAATTTGTAGTAATACTGGGACCTAGCGGGAGTGGTAAAAGTACACTTCTAAATTTATTAGGTGGGATGGACTTGCCGACAGAAGGAACTGTGTTCGTCGATAATAAAGAGGTTACAGCTTTTAATGATAAACAGCTGACTGAATTTAGAAGACATGAAATAGGTTTTGTCTTTCAGTTTTATAATCTTATGGCTAATTTAACAGCAAAGGAAAATATTGAATTGGCAACTGAAATTACTACTGATCCCTTAGATGTCGATGAGATTATCAGCGAGGTAAATTTGGAAAATAGAAGCGACCATTTTCCTTCTCAGATGTCTGGTGGAGAGCAACAGAGAGTAGCTATCGCCAGAGCGGTGGCAAAAAACCCCAAAGTGCTTCTTTGCGATGAACCTACTGGGGCGTTGGATTACAGCACAGGGGTAAGTATTTTAAAACTTTTAAAGAGAATCAACAAGAAATATAAAAAAACGGTTATTGTAATCACTCATAATTCAGCAATTGGAAATATTGGCAATAGGGTTATAAAACTTCATAGTGGAATGATTGCCAATAACTATATCAATGAAAATCCAGTAGATCCTGAAAGGATTGAATGGTGATGAAAAAACTTGATATTAGAGTTTTAAGAGTGTTAAGACGTGAAAAGGTTCAGTACATTGCTATAATTATGGTTATTGTTATTGGACTTATGAGTTATATCGCCCTCGGTATGGCGCTTAATAATCTCGATGTAACTGTTGATGATTATTATGAATTAACTCAATTTGCCGATGGGTATATTGATTTTTCATCTGTCTCAGAATCAAATATTTTAAGAATAGGTGAAACTGAAGGCATAGAAAATATCGAGGGACGTATTGTCGATGAAGTTCGAATTGATATAAAAGATGAAAATGTCAGAGCGAAGATAATTACTGAACCTAAACCTAACGGTATCAACCAGCTGTTCTTCGACTCAGGTAGTAAAACCCTAGATAGTGATAGAGAAATCTTTGTCATCGGTCAATTTGCCAAGGCAAGAGGGTATTCCGTAGGGGATGAAATACCGATAATAGTTTATGGAAAAAAATATAATATGATTATTAAAAACATCGTTGATTCCCCTGAATTTATCTACCTTATAGAAAGTGAGCAGACTCTTTTACCCGACGCTAAAAAATACGGTGTCATATATGTAACTGAATCATTTGCCCAGAGTGCTTTAGATTTCAGCAATTATTATAATCAGGTGCTGATTTCAGTAAAAGATGGTTATGATACAGCGAATGTTCTAGATGAGATTGATGAAAACTTCGACAAATTCGGTATAACTAGATTAACTGAGAAAAAAAATCAATTATCAAGTCGAATGCTGACAGAGGAAATAGAAGGTGGAAGAAAGTCTGTTACAGTTATTCCTGTTATTTTCTTATCGGTTGCGGCTATAATATTAGTATTTATGATTAATAGGCTGATTAAAAATGATCGAACCATGATTGGAGTTCTAAAAGCGATGGGGTACTCCAATAAAAAAATAATTTTTCATTATTCTAAACTAACCGTGTTAATCGGTTTAGTCGGTTCAATTTTGGGGATTTCACTGGGCTTTAAATTTTCTGCTGTTTTAGCTCAGCTATATGTCGATATAGCTTTTAATATTCCGATGTTAACTGCGGTTTTCTATCCGGTTTTCGCTGTGAATGCAGTTGTTTTATCAATCGCATTTACTGTAGCAGCAGGCCTTTGGGGCAGTAAGGGTGTTTTGAAAATTCATCCGGCCGAGTCTATGAGACCTGAACCTCCAAAGGTGGGAAAAAAGATTTGGATAGAGCAATATGATTTTATTTGGAATAGAATCACCTTTGATTGGAAATCGGTTATCCGCTCAGCGATAAGAAATAAAAAAAGACTGCTTTTTACAATGATCGGTGTAGCATTGACGTATAGTTTAACTTTGATGCCGATAAGTATGATGGATACTTATGATATTATGTTTGTTTCGCAATTTGAAGATTTTCAAATGATGGATTACAATGTCAATTTTAAATCTTTTGTGTCAGAAGATAAAATTTTAGAGCTTGAAAAGGCCACAGAAGCGAGTGATATTGAAGGAAAGCTTGAAATTCCATTTGAACTTGAACGCGGACCTAAAAATAAAATAGTCAGTGTAATTGGACTTCAGCAAGATACTGATATGTACCACTTCGTAAATACAAAAGGAGTAGATGTTCAGCTTCCGGATGAAGGGGTATTTATTACAGAGAGTATAGTAAATTACTTTGGATATGAAATCGGCGATGAAATTTACCTAAAGACATTTATACCTGGATCCGATGATATTACCGTAAAAGTAAAAGGGATAATAAAGCAAACACTTGGTATAAATATGTATGTAAATTTAGATTATATGCAGAAAGCAATAAATAATAAAGGAATTATCAATAGCATTATGTTGAACAGCAATATCGATGTCAAAGATGCTTTAGAAGATTATGATATGATTGCTTCAGTTCAGTCTTTGCAGGATATTAGAGATACATTTATGGAATTTATGGACTATACAATCTATTCAGTTTCTATAATGCTGGTATTTGCTTTGATTCTAGGATTTGCCATTGTCTACAATTCTGGAATTATGACGATTAACGAAAGGCAATTGGAATTTTCATCGATGCGTGTAATGGGATTTAGCAAAAAAGAAATATTTAAAATGATTACTAGAGAGACGTTGGTCATTTCTATGATCGGAATTATTGTAGGCATTCCGCTTGGACAGGCGATGTTGATATCGATAGGAGAGACTTTTAGTAATGACCTGTATACCATGGATATGGGGGCACCGCCATTGGCGCATTTTAAAACTATAGCGATGACCAGTATGTTTATTCTTGTTTCAATACTAGCGACTTACGAGAAAATTCATCGGTTGAATTTTATTGATGCACTTAAAAACAGGATGACTTAGGGGGAAGATTATGTCTAAATTTATGAGAAAAATAAATTTTAAATCAAAAAAATCAATTGTATTAATTATTGTTTTGCTATTATCAAGCGTTGGAATGGGAGCGTATTATTTAATGCAATCTGAAACGGTTGAGGTTGATACAGCGATTATCGAAGAAATTCATGAGACTATTAAAGATTCAGGAGTAATCAAGAGTGAAAATATGTTGAATCTTCTCTCTATGGGTAGCGGAAAAGCTTTAAAAGTTGAAGTGGAAATTGGGGACTTTGTTAAAAAAGATGATGTGCTGGTAACGATTGATGATAAAGATCTTAAACTTCAATTAGAAGCTCTTTCTTACGATGTGAAGTCTTTAGAGAGCAATATTTCTTATTTGACAAAGCCATATGATAATCTGATACTCGAGAATTATAAGGATTCTGCTAGAATTTCTAAAGAGAATTATGAAAAATCTAGAAAAGATTATGAAAACGGATTGATACTCTTTGAATCAGGAGCAATCAGCAAGTCGGAATTGGATTCTTTGGAACTCTTATTGAATATAAATAAAATGAGTTATACGATGGCTTTAAATGAATCGAATTTAGCTTCAAAGGGTTCAGATGATAATTTAGTCCAGCAGTATTCTTATCAGTTGAAGTCTTTAGAAACACAATTGGAGATACTTACACAGCAGATTGAAGATTATGTAATAAAAGCACCTTTTGATGGAATTGTCAGCGAGATATACGTCAGTGAAAATGAATATGTTATGTTTGTGTCGCCTGTAATTCAAATTTATAAAGATGAATATTACATTGTATCGAATCTTTTAGAAGATGATTTGATATTTATAAACAAAGACACACCTGTTGTGATCAAGTTTGGTGGAGAAGAAATAAAAGGTAGTATAAGAAAAATCCATCCAACCATTAAATCGATTATTTCTGATTTAGGTGTGAGTCAACTTAAGGGTGTAGTTGAAATCGATATAGATTATGAATTTTCCTTATTAGGAAAAGAAGTGGATATTGAATTTATTATTGCTGAAAATGAAAGCACTTTGACTATCGATAAAAATGCTATTGTTAAATATAACGGTGATAACTATGTTTTTCTTGCCGACAACAATAAGGCTGTATTGCAGCTTGTTGCACTTGGAATCAAAGGTAATAAACGATATGAAATTCTTGAAGGACTTGACGAGGGAGATACAGTTATTATAAATCCGTCTGAATTTATCGAGGATGGAGTAAAAATCTCCTATTAGGCATTATCAACTAGGCTTTGAAAAAATGTGGGTTTTCGTGTATAATATAAGTAGCCTGAGATGTACGTTATGGTATATAATTCAACCACCAAATTGAATTAGGGAGTTCGTGTCCTACTGCGGATGACATGCCTCTTTTAAGAGGAAGTCAGAAACAGCAGGTAGTGCACCCACGTTGTGAGACGTGGTCCTGAATTGTATCAATAACGGCATCTTGGACCTTCATTTTATGGAGGTTTTTTTATTGGAGGAAATTTTATGTGGAATATTGTAATGAACAAGAAACTTCCGATTTACTTGAATATTGCAAATCATATTGAAAAGTTGATTCTTAATCAAGAATTATCTCCTCATGATGCTTTGCCTTCTATTAGAAAAATGTCGGAAATCTTTTCAGTTAATAAGGACACTGTTGTAACTGCCTATCATTATCTAGAAAATAAAGGATATGTTTATAAAATTTCCGGTAAAGGAACCTATGTCAAAGAATTCAGTGATGTAGAGATTGAAAGCATAGATATTGTCAGGGAAAATTATAAATTTGATTTTAGTCAGTCAATCATCTCAACAGATTATTTTCCTGTAGAAGAGTTCAAAGAATCATTTAACAGAGTTTTAATGAAGGATAAAGGAAAAGCTTTTTTATATCATAATTCTGTTGGATACGAGCCACTAAGAAGAGAAATAAAGAAGATACTTCACATGCAAGGGATAGATACTCAGATTGAAAATATTATGATTATTTCTGGTGCACAACAAGGAATTGATATTGTCTCGAGAAATTTGCTTCAAAAAAACAATCATGTATTTATTGAAAATCCTACTTATAAAGGAGCGTACCATTACTTTAAATCAATGGGTGTCAAAATTACAGGGATACCTTTTTTAAAGAATGATCTGGACATTGATAAACTTGAAAAAGAGCTTGACTGGAACAATCCTAAGCTTATGTACACAATGCCGAATTTTCAAAATCCAACCGGTATTTCTTATTCAGATGAATCGAAAAGAAGGATTTTAGATTTAGCTGAAAAACATGATTTCTATATTATTGAAGATGATTATACAAACGAAATAAATTACGGCAATAAAGTAACTAGCTTAAAAAGTTTAGATGATTATAAAAGAGTCATATACATCAAAAGTTTTTCAAAGATTTTAATGCCTGGTTTAAGGGTTTCTTACATTGTGATTCCAGATAGATTGATTGATGGAATAGAGAATATCAAGGCTATGACAGATATTTCAACATCGGGAATACTGCAGAGAACTTTAGCTGATTTTATAAGTAGTGATAACTATATTCATCACATAGACAAAATCAACAAGGTATTCAAAAGAAAAATGGATACAGTGTATAGATTAATAAGAGACTATATGCCTAAAGACGTTGAAGTGTCTATGCCGAATGGCGGAATAAGTTTTTGGGTAAAACTTCCTGAAGGAATTGATGCGCAAACCTTGTTGAAAGAAGCAAAAAAAGAAAACATCATATTTAATATAGGTTCAGATTTTTATATTAATAAAGTGTTGATAGACCGGTCTTATATTAGATTGAGTCTAGGAAGCATAGAAGAAGACAGCATTGAAGAGGGAATAAAGATACTCAGCCGGGTATTGTTAAAATGCATATATAGCAAAAAAAATAAGATGATTATCTACTAGATAATCATCTATTTATATGAATTGACTTCAATATCATCTATCCATAAAGTTAAGTCTTCTGCATTCACACTAATTTTTAAATTGTTTACATAAGAAGTGTTAGTTGTAAAAGTGATTTTTTGCCACTGATCTATTTTCGGATAATGGACTCTAGATATAGAAAATATTTCATTACCATCATTAATTCCTGTAGCGGTAATGGTTAATGGAGCATCATCGGTTGCATTTATCCAAAATGAAATTTTTACATTATTATCTAAAAATAATCCGTTTAAATCAACGCTGTGTGTCTCATCTCCTGAAAACACCATTTTTATAGATTTGTTTCCCGCCCTAAATTTTGATTCATCAAAAGAAAGGTCACCATTGAAACCGATTGTATAACTATTTAAAGCTTCAATACCGGTCCCTGTTGGAGGATCCTGTTCATCAATAGGGTCGAGGTTCAATAGTGTGTGAAAAATCTCTTCTGTATAAGGTGAACTCCAATTACCATAAGAATCCATTATTCGTAATGTGATTTTATAAATTCCCTCTGTATTGAAGGTAAGATTTAAATTATAAGTATTGAAAGTATTGATCAGTTCATTGTCAGAGTAAATTTTCCATTCAACTTCTGCTATCTTGTTGTTATTGTCGAATGTTTTACTCATGTTTATAAATTTCCATTGGTCCTCGAATCTTTCTTTTTCAAAAGAAGCTATTGGTATATCTGTATCATTTATACGCATAATCATTGGTGTGAAAATTGCAAACAAGCCGATTGCAATAGCAATGATTATAAGAGAAATATACAGCGGGTTAATAGCGTATTTTTCTTTATTGAAAAGTAAAATTTTATTATTGGAAAAAGGAAGAATAAAGCCTTTTTTTTGAGTGTGTTCATCCTTGATCGAAGTATCGGGAGTGCTTTTCGCACCTGTAGCAATATAGGCTGACTTTGTTGAAATATTTTTTTTATCTAAGTACATATCATAG
>LGVF01007629.1_pt1 | contig 27682 bp, 26 predicted proteins | sample 469901 | NCBI WGS metagenome assembly LGVF01 (sample SAMN03893561, study PRJNA290197) | marine sediment metagenome | material: sediment; isolation source: combined push core samples #3730, #5133, and #5579 collected at Hydrate Ridge | place: Pacific Ocean: Hydrate Ridge
AAACTTCACGCTTTCTCTTCCCACCATAAGGATATTGCCAAACAGGTAACTCATAAGATCGACGTTGTAGCCCGGTGTTTTATAGATAAACAATATCCCCACAGCCATGCCGACAGCCCACAAAGCCCCTATCAATGTGTCTTCATGCTGGTGATACCGAAGGCTGACAAACCCGATCAAAAGCGCAGCGATAATTGCCAGCACAAAAGCTCCATGTATGGGATTAAAACCATAGTAATATGCCGCTCCCATCCCGCCAAGCACTGTATGAGATATCCCGCCGCTGATAAAAACGATCCGTCTGACCACAACATATGTGCCCATGACCCCGCACGCCACACTGGCCAGCAGGCCGACAATGACGGCATTTTGCATAAAAACCTGACTTTGAAGCACATGAATAAATTCAAACATCACAATACTTTTTCCATATCATATAGACTTTCAGATAATTCATTTCACAAGGATAGAAGGAAGAAACCTGAGTAATTCGTGCTAAGTTTTACGTCGTCAAAGATTTTGACTGATAACGCAGTGAAATGAATTATCTGAAAGTCTATAACTCGCATTTGTGCTTTATCATATGAACCGGCCCACTGTAGCAAGCCTCGATCACATCTGCCGTAACATGGTCTGTTGGATTACAGACAAGGCTCCGGTTAACACATGCAACCCGGTTCACATATGTGGAAATAAAACCCAGGTCGTGAGAAACAAGAACAATTGTCACCTTTTCATTAAGCCTTTTTAACAATTCATAAATATCCTGTTCCACCCTTCCGTCTATGCTTGCTGTCGGCTCATCAAGAAAAAGCATTTCCGGTTTTCCTACCAATGCCCTCGCCATGAGAACCCGCTGTCTCTGGCCGCCGGACAGGGTTCCAAAATGGCGGCTGCGAAATTCATAAATATCCACTTCTTTCAAAGCCTCTTTGGCCATCTCTCGATCAATTTTTCGGTACCCTCCAAACAACGGGGCTTTTCCCAGCCGGCCTATCAAAACCACATCCATTACACTGATGGGAAAGTCGGAGTCAATCTCAGTATGCTGCGGCACATAGCCGATGGAATGCCTTGCCAGTTCAGGCACCTGACCAAATACACGAATACTGCCCCTTAAGGGGTGAATCAAACCGAGCATTAATTTCAAAAGCGTGGTTTTGCCGCTCCCGTTAGGGCCTACTATCGCTAAAAAATTACCCTCTTCAATAGTCAGCGTGATATCCTTTAGCACAAGAACATCATCATAGGCAAAATCTACATTCCTGATTTCCACAACCATTTTATTCATAGTCCAGACCTTGAAATCTTTGCTAATTAAGGAGTGCTTTATTGGACAAGAAACTCCGATTCCATTTAGTAGTCTGGGTTCAATGAACCTTTGAACCCAGACCGAACAAATGTCCAATTTTTATCAGATCCGTTATAAAATAAAGCGCTTGAAGACCATATAAAAATCATTTTTAACGAGGTCTGTAGTCATTGTATTACCCTGCGAAACGTTTCGGCAACTATCTTCATATTATTAAGATAATCTTTAGATAAAGGATCTATCTGAATTATCTTTCCTTTAATAGCGGCAGCTATGGCTTCAGCGCTTTTTTCGCTGAACTGTTTTTGCACAAAGATTATCTTTATTCCATCATTTTTTGCCTCTTCAATGAGATTGATAAGATCCCTTGCCCCGGGCTCTTTTCCTCCGATTTCAATTGGTATCTGATCCAATCCGTGATCACGGGCAAAGTATCCCCATGCAGGGTGAAAGACCATAAATTTTGGCACCCTGATACCTTTCAGGCTTTCGACAATTTCTGCGTCGAGATTATTGAGATCATCTATAAAGGCTCTTAAATTATCTTGATAATACCCTTTATTAGCCGGGTCCAGGTTAATCAGAGCATCGCAGATATTTTGCGCCTGGGTCTTAACCAACCTGATGCTTGTCCAGATATGGGGATCTTTTAAACCGTTCTTCTGAAGGCTGGTATGTTGTTTTGTCGCCTTATGATGATGGGTTTTCATGGGAAGAAGTTTGATGCCACGCCTCGTATCTATTACCTTCATTTTTGCATTTGTTTTGCTTATCCGATCCATCCATACGTCCTCAAACGGCACTCCGATGCGAAAGAAAAGCTTTGCCTTGCCGAGTTCAACCATCTGCCTGGGTATGGGCTCATAAGTGGCAGGGCTCTGGCCAGGACCCACCATCACGGAGACATCCACCCTATCGCCCCCGACGCGCTCCACAAAGTATGCCTGCGGCAAAATACTGACAAAAACCGTAATCGTGGCTCCGGGATCGGTCGGTGGTTCTGAACAGAGATGCACGGCCTTCAAGAAACCGACTCCTGAAAACAGAGCCAGAAAAAAGGCCACCAAAAATCTGCTTCCTTTTGTCATTTCTTTCACCCTTCATCTCTTCTTTTCTGGTGCAACTCAGTTGCAAAGCTGGACAAAAAAACTACGACAGACCTCTCTTTAATCGCCTTTTGACCCAGTAGCAAGCCTTGAAACACACGCCGATAATCACCGGATAAAGCGTCGCACCAGCCCCGCCGCACTGGCCACCGCAAAAAATGCACACTGTCACACCTTTCTATTGTTATGTCACTCTGTGTCCACCTTCGCGCATTTCTCACAGATTCCTTCAAACCGCACATCCACATCCTTGATGATCCACCTGCCTTTACTTCGACACTTCTTGATATCCACAGGCAGGAACTCCGGGGCCAAACATTCCATGACTCCACATTGAGTGCAGAAAAAATGGGGATGGCTCGGGTGATGGCGGTTTTTCCCCATGCCATACCTGAAGGCCCGGTCGCCAGTCGAAAGGCGCTTAACCAAACCCTTCTCCACCAGCAGATCAAGGATGCGATAAAGGGTGACCTTATTGATGGACATCTGCCTTCGGACAGCAGCCATAATCTCTACCGCTGCAAGGGGCCTAGACTCCTGGCCTACTGACCTGAAAACCGCCTCACGAAGAGGAGTCGAGTCCAGATTGTGATTTTGAAGCATCTTGACATAGTTGCAATTTTCGCACATTCTTTTTATTATAATTTACATGCAACTAAATTGCAAGCCAGAAATCTCTGGAAACGATTTTCAGGGTGTGCCTGTCTGCCTCCCTGGCTTTTTGTGTTTTCTATAGGATAGGTTCACATTTTATCCTCCTTTTTATCGATTTACGAAGCTGTCAACATTTTACCTTTTCGACTATCCACTCTGCTGCCTGATCAACTTCCTCCTCAGTTGTAGGCCTGCCAAGTGTGAGGCGTACCGCTCCCATCCCTATCTCACGGGAAACACCCATTGCGGCAAGAACATGGGATATTTTTACTGAACGGTCTTCGCAGGCAGCGCCTGTGGATGCGCACAACTCTGGGATCCCATCCAGGATTTTTTCTCCAATCATTCCCGAAAATGAAAGATATAACGTGTTTGGAAGACGGTTGTCAGGATGCCCGTTTAGCACAACATTAGTAACCTTCCTTATTATTTTATCATGAAGCCTGTCACGCAGGGCAACAATACGGACCGTGTACTCTTCCAGATGCTTCCCCGCAAGTTCACAGGCAGCGCCCAGACCTACGCTCATAATTACATTTTCAGTGCCTGCTCTGCGGCCTTTTTCCTGTCCACCCCCGTGAATCAGTGGAACAATCTCAATTCCATTGCGAATATAGAGGGCTCCTACTCCTTTAGGTGCATATAATTTGTGACCGGCGATGGTTAAAAAATCGACGCACAGATCGTTTACATCGATTTTAATCTTGCCAATAGATTGAGCCGCATCTGTATGGAACAGAATTCCATGTTCCCTGGAAATGCGGCCAATTTCCTGAATAGGCTGGATGGTTCCTGTTTCATTGTTGGCATGCATTACAGATATTAATACAGTATCTTTTCTTATAGCCTTTTTCACATCGTCCGGACTAACGGAGCCGTATCTATCCACAGGAAGAAACGTTACATCCCAGCCCTTTTCCATGAGAAAGATAGCGGGATTGAAGATAGCAGGATGCTCAATCGCTGTGGTAATGATATGATGGCCTTTATCACGCAGGCTTAAAGCCACGCCCTTTAACACCATGTTGTTTGATTCACTCCCGCCGCTAGTAAAAACAATTTCTCCGGTTTCACACCCCTGGAGCCCCGCAACCTGACCTCGAGCCTTTGCCAGCGCCTGCTTTGCCCTTATCCCCAGAGAATATAAGCTGCTGGGATTCCCAAATTCTTCCCTGATAAACGGCATCATAGCCGTAGCAACATCCGCATCTATCGGGGTTGTAGCATTATAATCAAGATAGATCATTTGTTTGCTCTCTAAAAATGTAAAAAAAGATGGTGAAAAAGCATACCGGCAAAGATATTCCGTTGTCCTTGTTGAAGGCGATCCAAGAATTCTTTATCTGTATCGGTTTGTGGCTTGGGCGCATCTTCATCAGCAAATTTCACCACCGGATGTAGTTGAATATCACCATCTAAGTTCCCTCACCCTACCCTTCTCACCAAGGAGAGGGCATTGAACGATTCTCCGCGTTTCTGCCTTTGGAAACCTTGCTAACACCAGATAAACCCTGACAACCAATTCATGGCCTTTTCGCCAAAGCTTTAAATCCTTCCAATGCACTAATCCTTATGCCTTACCCCTTAATCCTAACCATCGTGAATGATTACATAAACTACCCCCAATTACTGGTATGCCAGCCAATTTTCGAGACCTTTGAGACTTGTTGGCATGTATGTTGCTTGGAGAAAAGATAAGATCGCAAGAGACAAAAAACAAACTACCACATAAAAGGAGGTAAAAGAAATGGAAATGATTAAAAGATTTTTCAAGGACGAGGAAGGAGCAACTGCCGTGGAATATGGCTTAATGGTTGCTTTGGTCGCAATGGGTATCGTTGTTACCGTGGGACTGCTTGGTGGCAAACTTGACGACCTCTTTAAGGCAGTAAATACGATTCTTGAAGATAATACTCCTGCCGGATAGGATGTTACACGAAAACCTCGTCAGGCGTCAGATCAACAATGGTCTGACGCCTGCTTTTTTTGATAACTCTCACCGTTTATTCCCCGCCCCCGAAGCCCCCTTAATGCAGGCTTCAAAAGTAAAGTCTGAACCAAAACCCATGGTTGCGAGTCCGCTAAAGTACTCTGGCCGAACAGGAAGAATGTAATTCAGGTATTTTTGTTCACCCACAACTTAGGGCAATTTCAGCATCGGATGTAGTTGAATATCACGAAAACAATACAACCAATTCATGGCCTTTTCGCCAAGGCTTCAAATCCTTCCAATGCACTAATTCTTACCCCTTGCGCCTTACGCCTTACGCCTTAATCCTTACCATCATGAATGGTTACGTGAATTCTAGCTAATTACTGGTATGCCGTACAATTTTCGAGACTTCATGTAAGTTGCTTGGAGAAAAGATAAGATCGCAAGAGACAAAAAACAAACTACCACATAAATGGAGGTAAAAGAAATGGAAATGATTAAAAGATTTTTCAAAGATGAGGAAGGAGCAACTGCCGTGGAATATGGCTTAATGGTTGCTTTGGTCGCAATGGGTATCGTTGTTACCGTGGGACTGCTTGGTGGCAAACTTGACGACCTCTTTAAGGCAGTAAATACGATTCTTGACGATAATACTCCTGCCTCATAGGATGTTACACGAAAATCCCGTAAGGCGTCAGATCAACAATGGTCTGACGCCTGCTTTTTTAAGTATACTCTTACTGCCTTCCAGTCTTTTCCAATGCCGTTGAAACATGATACCCTCTGGCCCCAAAATGCTGCCCTGTGTAATTCTTTTTGCACCCGCCAAAAATCGTTGCCATTTGTAGTGATATGGTATTCCCACTCGACAACATCTCTTTCTCTGTGCCTTAAGCGGCTTACATGAAAGAGAGGTTCTCGTATAATCCCGGAAATGTCAAACTTTGGGGGTCGCCTGGCAGAGCCGGGGGTTTACTCATGATTAATTAGCGTAAAATGTTTCTTGACAAGTTAAACGCCGTATTGTAGAGGGGTGCACATATCTTCTCTCCCAAACGGATCATATTTATTTAGACTGGATAATCCCGCCAATGGCGGGATTAATCCATCCCGCGGAACGTGGGACCTAAATTCTGTAATAACATATAATTACATACCGATTCGATCAGGCTTTAGAAAAGAACTGCATCAAATTTTTCTTTGGATTTAAATATTAGTTCGGTACCAAAGTTTGTCATCTTTGCTATTATACATTCAATACTCATTTGGCCGTTTATAGATTTGGAACGGGTTTGATCTGAAATATTTATTGTTTTTCGGGAGATGAGCGTAACTGCACCCGATTGTACTGAAAAATATGCAAATCCTTTTAGTAATCATTCTTGTAGTTTCAGCAGCCATAATAGACGTCAGGTCCCAAAGGATACCCAATTACCTTACGCTGCCTGGTTGGGGAATAGGGCTCGCGTATCATTTCTTTGCAGGTGGTACGGATGGTCTTGTCTTCAGTTTTGCAGGCCTGATTCTGGGTATAGCCCTGCTTTTTCTTTTCTACTTCTTAGGGGGTGTGGGGGCTGCTGATGTAAAGCTTATGGGGGCCATTGGCGCCTTGCTTGGCTGGGAAGGGGTTTTGAAGGCATTTGTATTTTCAGCCCTTTTAGGGGGAATCTATTCACTATCAGCCATGGCTAAGGCAGGTATACTCAGGAAGTTTGTGAAAAATGGATGGGAAACCTTGAAGAGCTTTGTTCTTACTCGGCGTTTTGTTTCGTATGACCCCGTAAATCGTAAATTAAAGATATGTTACGGCCTTCCTATTGCCATAGGGACCATTCTTTCCCTGTGGCTGGGAGACCGGGTGTTTTCGTTTTGACTTTTTCAGCTAAAGCAAAATACCATGCCTATAACTTCAAAAACGGCACCAATATACAAGAAACCATCTGGAAGCGCATTTCTTTTCAAAAACCTAAACTGTTACGAGTATTTTAGTTCCTTAGTTGTGAAGTTCGTGTTTTTCTTGCTTTCAGCTTTGAGCTTTCAGCTTTCAGCTTTGAGCTTTTCCTGATTAGGGGGGCAATATGGAAAGATATAAAGGACCCGTCATGCTGATAGCGGCACTTTTGTTTGCGATTGTTACTACTTTTGTTGTTTACAAGTGGCAGAAAAGGCCAAGGCCAATGCCTGAGATGGTGGCACAAGAGCTGATGCAGCCTGTAGTAGTAGCAAGTGAGGACCTTTGTTTGGGGACCAAACTCTCACCAGATCTGGTCAAGGTAGTTTTTTTACCCAAAGACGTCCTGCCTGAAACGATTTATGGCAGCATTGAACAAGTACAGGATCGGGTGTTGATTACCAGTATGGTGGCAAATGAACCGGTTCTGAAATCGAAACTGGCACTGGAAGGAATTTTGGCAGGACTTCAGGGAGTAATTGAGGTGGACAAACGCGCCATGAGCGTAAAGGTCGACGAAGTGGTAGGCGTAGCGGGGTTTATTTACCCAGGGAGCCGCGTGGATGTCATGGTGACTATGAAGCCTTTGAGGTCTGAAGAAGGCCCTGTTAGCAAGATAATTCTTCAAAACGTACCGGTATTAACTGCCGGCAAAAAGATGGAGGTAAAGGAGGGCGGCGAGGCAGTCCCGGTTAGCGTGGTCACTTTGGAGGTGAGTCCTGGAGATGCGGAAAAGCTGGCTCTGGCTGCCACTAAGGGGAAAATCCGGTTGGCGCTCAGGAGTTGGCATGACAGCGAGAAGAAAGATGTAAAGACAAAGGGAATCGTTGCCGCTGACCTTATTCCTCCTCGCCACCGGCGTATTGCGCACATTGAAAGGAAATTTGGCATTGTAATTAAAGGAAATGATGTCTTCATGCAAAGTTTTTAGACAGGAGGCGCTATGATATCCAGATACCAAATTTTGTGCCTGGTTGTTGTGTTTGTTCTTTTTGTTTTTGGGGGGGAGGCTTTCTCTAAGGGTAATGGAATGATAAATCTGGCCGTGGATGAATCCACGGTTAGAGGCTGCGGTAAAGACACCTGGCTGGTCTCTATAGGTAACCCGGCTATAGCCGATGTGGAGCTGAAAAATGTGGGCCAGCGAAGGTACGTCCTTATTACAGCAAGACGTGCAGGTGCAACCAATATTGTTGTGTGTAAAGGAGAGGGTGATTGTACTGTGGCTTTTTCGTTGAAGGTGTGGGACGACATCGACCCTTGTAAGCTACTGAAGAAAAAACTCAAAGAGATCCTGCCTGATGAAGACATTAAAGTTTTTACAGCCGGTAGTTCCATCATCCTCTCAGGCGAGGTGTCCAGTACAATCAATATTTCCGTTGCCATGGAGATGGCCGAGGGTCTTATCTGTAGTCTATCCACGACGACTTATGCCTCGGGGGAGACTGTTGACAAATACAGAGGCCCACTGGATGAGGAGGGCAGAGCGAGTGTAAGCAAGGTCGTCAACCTCATGCAAGTGGGCGGAGTGCAGCAGGTGATGTTAGAGGTTCGGGTGGCCGAGATGGGGCGCAAGCTTATGAAAAGGTTGGGCTTTAATTTCGCCTTTTTTGATGGCAAAGATTTTGCGATTAGCCTTTTGAATAATATGACCAGCTTTACGGAAGCAGGGGGAGTGTATACATCGCTGGCCGGCACGACAATCAATGGCCTTTTCAGGTTTCACCACGGCAGCCAAAGCTGGACAGGTTTTATTGATGCCTTAAAGGGAGAAGGGGTAATGAAGATTCTGGCAGAGCCTACCCTTATTACTCTGAGCGGGCAAGAGGCTGAATTCCTGGCAGGGGGTGAATTCCCAGTGCCTGAACCAGAAGAACTTGGTAAAGTTGGGATAGAATGGAAACAATATGGAGTAGCACTTAAATTTACTCCAAGGGTTCTAAGCAATGACAAAATCAGCCTGAAGGTACTGCCCGGTGTATCTGAACTTGATCATGCAAATGCCCTAACATTCTTGGGATATGTAATACCAGCGTTGACCACCCGGTATGCCTCTACCACTATTGAGCTGGATGATGGCCAGAGCTTTGCCATTGCAGGCCTGCTTAGCGAGCAAGTTTATGAGGATATACAAAAATTTCCCATCCTCGGAGATATCCCCATCCTCGGAGCGCTGTTCAGGAGTTCGGAGTTTAAGAAGCATGAAAGCGAGCTGGTTATTATCGTAACCCCCCATCTCGTAAAGCCGCTGGATATGACCAAGCAGACTCTTCCAACAGATGAGTATGTTGAGCCGGATGATTTTGAGTTTTATGTCATGGGGCTTATAGAAGGGATTACCAGAGAAGAGAAAAGACCCTCCGGTCCTCTTCAAGAAGAGGGGTTGGAAGGAAAGTTTGGACACATTGCTCCTTGACCATTACGCCTAACGAGGAAGATTAAAATGTTAAAAAAAAGTATTGCTCTTATCGGATTGGTTGGTATAATAATCGGCATGTCAGGATGTGCAGGGACCCCTTCAAGATCAGAGGCGCATTATGGGAAATCTTTCCGCCAGGCTAAGTCTAATCAGATCCTTGACCCAGTGGCCGGTAAGAACCTTGAGCCTCAGGAGGGTTTGGATGGGCAGGCTGCCGAAAAAGTAATGGACAAATATAGAAAGACATTTGAAGAAAAGGAAAAAGTTCGCCCAATAACAATAGGAATTATGAAATAATGATTTCTGTTCGGCTGGACATTAAGAGCGCCAAGTTGGTGAAGAGGTTTCAGAAAATTGTCGATTCTCTGGAGGAGGTAACACTCCAAAAACCTCAGGAATTCGGGGCCCCTGAGGTCGTCATCTTTGAGGTAGGATCTGATTTTACAAAGGATCTTGAACTTGTTGAGTCCATGCAACGTTCTCCGTCGTGTCCTAAGATTTTCATAGCCTCTTCCGTTGCATCTTCTGAAATGGTGATGCAAGCCGTGAAAATGGGCATAAAGGAATTGTTTTCAGAGCCTATAAAAAATGAAGAAGTAGAGATTGCCTTTGCGAGACTTAAGGAACACCTTCAGCCTGGAAAACCCAAAAAGGTCAAGTATGGCAAGATCTTAAGTATATTGGGAAGCAAAGGGGGAACCGGCGCTACTATGATAGCAGTAAATCTTGCCGAGGCTTTGTCTCGATCTGGTGATGCCGTCAGTACAGCCCTGGTAGATTTAAACTTGACATTTGGTGATATTCCCCTTTTTTTAGATGTGGAACCCACCCATACTATAGGCCGGATTTCACAAAATATCTCACGATTGGACTCCGTGTATCTCATGAGCACATTGACCAAGCATGCCTCAGGGATTTACATCCTGGCCGCTTCAAACAACCGGGAAGAGGCGGAGGCGGTAACCCCTGATACTATAAAGCAGATATTTGATTCAATGAAGCAGATATTTGATTATATAGTTGTTGATACTAATCGCTGCCTGGATCAGATTAACATGGTAAGCCTTGGACGTTCAGAGGCCATCTTTATTATCACCCAGTTGGATTTACCTTCGCTGAAAAATGCAAATAGATTTGTGAATATGTGTACAGATCAGGGTTGTGATGAGTCTAACTTAAGATTGGTTATTAACCGATATGAGAAGAGAGCGGATATTTCCTTAAAGGAAGCGGAAAAGGTGTTAAACCAGAATGCGTTTTGGCTGATTCCTAACGACTATCTACCGGTGATTTCTTCCATAAACCAGGGCAAGTCTGTTATTTCTACAGCCCCTAATTCCAAAGTGACCAAGTCTTTCAAGCAAATGGCTTTGCGTATCCAGGGCAAAAAAGCAAAAAGGTCTCGACTGTGGGGTCTGTTGAAATAGGACGATACACTATTCGATGTTGGACGCTCATCTTTCAAAACAACCCCGTATGGCATAAATATAACATGTAAATGTTTACAAAACAACTTAACGCTTATGGGGAGGGGAGGGATATGGTAGACTCAGACGTAGAATACGTGTCAAGAAATGAGTATCAGGAATTGAAGGCCAGAATTCATGATAGATTAATCGATATGATGGACCTTTCCAGGCTCGATTCTGTTGATTATACCGTAATACAGCGAGAGATACGGAACCTGGTAGTTAATATTTTGGCATCAGAATCCGTCCCCTTAAATCTGACTGAAAGAGAAGGATTATTCAAAGAAATTCAGGACGAGGTGCTAGGGCTGGGTCCCTTAGAGCCCCTTCTTGAAGACTCTACGATATCAGATATTTTGGTTAATTGTTATAATCGTGTTTATATCGAGCGATTTGGCAAATTGGAGGCTACTGAGGTTCGATTCAAAGACGATGCTCACCTCCTGAGAATCATCGATAAAATTGCGTCGAACGTGGGAAGAAGAATTGATGAGTCTTCGCCCATGGTGGATGCCCGTTTGGCTGATGGCTCCCGGGTTAATGCCATCATACCACCTTTAGCCATAGATGGTCCTGTCCTTTCTATAAGGCGGTTTGCAGTGGAACGACTAAAATTGACCGGCCTGATTTTGCTTAAAAGCTTAACCCAGGAGATAGGAGAATTCCTGGCAGGTATCGTCAAGGCCCGTTTGAACGTCTTGATTTCCGGTGGAACAGGAAGTGGTAAAACAACGTTTTTGAATGTCCTGTCAGATTTCATTCCTCCAGACGAACGTATTATTACCATTGAAGATGCGGCAGAGCTTCAGCTTCAGCACGAACACGTGGTCCGTTTGGAAACCAAACCTCCAAATATTGAGGGAAAAGGAGAAATCACCCAGCGAGATCTGGTAAAAAACACCTTAAGGATGCGTCCTGACCGAATTATTGTGGGAGAGGAAAGAGGGCCGGAGGTGTTTGATATGCTTCAGGCCATGAATACAGGACACGATGGCTGTTTGACTACTATCCATGCCAATAGCCCCAGAGATGCCTTGAGCCGGATAGAAACCATGGTTGCAATGAGCGGTGTAGATATCCCAATTAAGAACTTACGCCATTATACAAGCTCTGCCATAGATGTGTGCATTCACACGGCCCGTCTCATGGATGGGTCGCGAAAGGTCATGAGCGTCCAGGAGATTACCGGGATGGAGGGAGATATTATTAGCCTTCAGGAGATTTTTCGCTTTGAACAAAAAGGTTTGGACAAGAATGCTAAGATTAAAGGCCATTTTAAAGCTACAGGAATTAGGCCTGCAATAATGAAAAAGGCTTGAGATGTTATGATATACACATACCTTCCGACCTCTTTGATCCTGATAAAGTACATGAAGTGTAAATAAGGAAAAAAAGAATAGAGAATAGAGGAAAGTTGAAAGCAACGAGTAACGAGTAACCAGTAACGAGTAACCAGTTTTGATATTCAGATTTCGTAATTCGAGTTTCGGATTTGCTTCGGATTTCGTAATTCGTGCCTGAACGAAAACCCATAGTTTCGAGCTGTCCGAGCTGTCATTGCGAGGATTTTCCGGTTTGTCCGGGTTAGGCAATATTGTGGACATTAGGGTTGTTATAACAGGAATACTTATATTATTTACGGCGATTTTGGCAATTAGGGGCTTTTATTCTATATTAGACACATATAAAAGAAAAGGGACAAGGAGAAGACTGGAAACTGTTTCGCGGGAAACCCGATCAGAAAACATAAGCATCATTCACACAACAGCATTAACCACAGTCCCCTGGCTAAACAGGCTTTTTTTAAGTGTGCCAAAACTCAAAGCCTTTGATAATATTTTAAAACAGGCGCGTATCAGGCTTCCTCTTGGTTTTTTTCTTTTGCTTTCACTTTGTTTTGCTTTCCTGGGTTTTTTTGTGGGGCGGCTTATAGCAAGCGACCTAATTTTCGGGGTTTTAGGAGCCGGGTTTTCAGGAATGTTGCCTGCTTTCTATGTGTTACGCAAAAGGAAACAAAGGATGCAACTTTTCACGAAGCAGTTACCTGATGCCTTGGAATTATTGAGCCGCTCACTAAAGGCCGGCCATTCCTTCCCATCGGGGATCCAACTGGTGGCCCATGAGTTTCCTGATCCTGTAGGGACCGAGTTTGGACAAGTTTTTGGTGAAATCAATTATGGATTGAGCGTTCCTAATGCCTTGAATAACCTGACCAAAAGGGTGAATTCCGCAGAGTTGGCGTTTTTCGTTGTCTCGGTTGTTGTCCAGCGGGAAACCGGTGGAAACCTGGCAGATATGTTGGACAATATCGGCCGTCTTCTCAGAGAACGATTCAAACTATTCGGAAAAGTCCAGGCCCTGGCGGCTGAGGGAGTGGCCTCTGCGTGGGTTCTGTCTGTGATCCCATTTGGTCTGGCATTTCTTTTTTATTTCCTTAGACGGGATTACATTCTTGTACTGCTACGCGACCCGTGGGGAAAGATAGTAACTTTGGTTGCCCTGGCCTGGCTTTTTATCGGGATTGTTATTATCAGAAAAATTATTAGGATAAAGATTTGATATGTCAAGTTTAATAATTTTTGGCTGGGTATTTGCGGCATCTTTTAGCATATTTTTTGTGCTTATCTATCTTGTTTTTTATAGAAAGCTCACTAAAAAACGACTGGACAAATTCTCAGACAAAGACGAGCATAAGGGACCAAGAGTTAAGAAGTCCTATGATCTTCTGACCAAGATTATTAAAAATTTTGGTCAGCTCGGCTTGCCAAAAGAAGAGTACAGGCTTTCCCGTGCGCGAAAAGCGCTTCTTAGCGCAGGGTACAGAGGGGAAAAAGTCCTCAGTATGTTTTACGGCTCAAAGGCATTTCTGATGATTTCGATCCCTGTTATATTTTGGCTGGCGCTGTCCTATTTTTTGCAACTTACCTTTGGTCATACCCTGTTTCTTTCCCTGCTGGCGGCCACTGCGGGTTTCTATTTGCCGAATCTATGGATTCATTCTAGGGCAGCAAGAAGAAAAGAAAAAATCAGGGAAGGTTTTCCTGATGCATTAGACCTTTTGGTCGTGTGTATGGAGGCAGGCCAGGGATTGGATGCCGCCCTGGACAGAGTGGGTAGAGAAATAGAGATTGACAACGAGGTTTTGAGCCAGGAGTTTAAGTTGTTAAATCTGGAAATAAGGGCAGGGAAATCGCGGAAAGAGGCATTAAAAAACATGGCCATTCGAACAGGTCTCGATGATATTTCCTCATTTGCAGTGCTGGTTAATCAGGCAGAAGAATTGGGGACCAGTATTACACAGGCGCTACGGGTTCATTCTGATAGCATGAGGACCAAAAGGTGGCAAAGGGCGGAAACAATTGCCGCCAGGATACCGGTAAAATTGACAGTTCCACTTATTCTCTTTGTTTTGCCTTGCATTTTTGCGGTCATATTGGGCCCTGGTTGTATTTCAGCCATAAGAAATGTAATGAAAGCGGGTTTGAAATAATGCAACCTGTGTGGTATAATTGGCGTTCGTCGAATAATCTGGGTTTGAAGCTTATATGTTCGGCTGTGTTTATGTTATCAAGCATGAGCCTCTGGGGATGTGCGCCTAAGAACCCTCCTTATATGAAAGCCTGGCCATTAGAACAGGGGAGATATGAAAATATCATGGCCAGACAGAGGCGAGGTCTTCCCCCTGAGGAACGTCGAGAAAAGGGCCCCGATATGACGGCTCAAGAACATGAAAGCCTGGGAAACCGGTATCTTCAGGAAGGCAATATAGATGAGAGCTTTGTTCACTATATTAAGGCGTTGCAGCTAAATCCCGGAGAGACCAGGGTTCGCTACAAGGTGGGTTTTTTGTTTCAAAAAAAAGGTTTGCCTGGCGAAGCATTGAAAGAGTTTCAAGAGATATTAAGGACAGACGACAGCCATGCCCTGGCCTATGAAGGAACAGGACAGGCATTGATGCAAATGGAAAAATATGATGAGGCGGAAAAAAACCTTCAAAAGGCCCTTCAATTCAATCCAGACCTTTGGCTGTCTCATACCCTTTTGGGTATGATTTATGATCGTAAATTACGCTTTGATGATGCTATTGCTCAGTATGAAGCAGCTATTGCCATCAAGCCGGATCAGGACATTTTGCTTAATAATCTGGGGGTTTCTTATTATCTGAACATGGAATATTCAAAATCTGTTGAGACTCTCATAGAGGCCATAGAAGCCGGCTCTAATCGTAAGAATCCTAAAGTTTATAACAACCTGGGTCTGGTTTTAGGGAAATTGGGCAGACATGAAGAGGCGTTAAAGGCATTTAAGGAAGCAGGAGACAGCGCAGCAGCCTATTACAATGTGGGCTATATCTATTTCATACAGGGAAGATACGAGGAGGCTATTGCTCACTATGAGAAGGCATTAGAGATTAAGCCCTCCTTTTATCGCCGGGCAAATGAGAATCTGATAAAGGCAAAAAAGGCCCTGCATAACAAGGGCTCTATCACCCCATCCCCCTAAATCCCCTTTTAAATGAGGATTTTCGACCATTTTCCCCTGTTGATACCCCCCCCCTTCCCTTATCAAATCTCAGGTTTGGCATAGTATTTGCTTTCCTTCATAATACAGGAGGAAAACGAAATCATGCTGAAAAGACTCAAAAACTGTAGGGGCGCCGCAATTTTGGAATTTGCTCTGGTGTTTCCCGTATTTTTACTTATAATCTTTGTGATCATTGACCTTGGCTGGTTTTTTTATGTCAAGCACACCATAAAGCTGGCCAACCATGAAGGGGCCGTCGTTGGCAGAGTGTTAGACAACGACGTCCGTGTGATGCAAGTCATTAAGGGTTATGCCTCTATTGCGGTTGACCCTGATGATTTAACAATAACTATCTCTCAGATTTCTCAGAGTCTTAATATCTGGGAGGTTACAACCGAATATATCCATAATTTTTTCAGCCCTATGATAGCTGCCTTTTTTTCTGGTGGTGATATCACAATTGAGGTTAAGAACACATATAAACTTGAACCTCCATCGCTTTATCGATAACAGGGAATGAAGATATGTCATGTCACTTCAAACATAGAGTATTTGGTCTGCCCAGAGGCAGCGTGGCAATTGAGTTTGCTTTAATTGTTCCAATAGTGCTTATCCTTGCCTTTGCAGTCATTGACTTTGGCAGATTTGTATATATCCGGCCGGTGGTGACCGAAGTAAGCCGATTGGGTGGAGGTTTAGTCTTCTGCAGAGATAAAAACTATGGATATCGAGATATTGAAGTCTCTGAAGAAGCAACACAACTACTTGATTTGCTTGAGAACGCCGGCAACCCTATTTTTAAAGATGATAACAAGGACAAATGGAAAATAGTCGTTTCAAAGATCAAGGCAGCCCGGCAAGCAGGAGGCTCCCCTACGATTACACAAGTTGATCGAGGTTCCCTTGAAGTTAATAGCAGTATAGGTGATGCTTTTGAGTATCTCGGCTTGTCACAGGCTTTGCACAGCCACCTGGATTACCCAACATACCTGGATCCCCCGGATAAAAGTGAAATCGGGGTGGTGGAGGTGTTTTATAGATACGTACCCATTACACCACTTCCCAATTTTATTGAAGGCATCCTTCAAATGGATAACGGCGGGGTTATTATAAAAAACTCTAAGGCTTTTTTTTAGGATTCCATGGTCAGACACAGGGAGAAGAAATGGAAAAAAAAAGGATTCTCAATAATCAAAAAGGCGCCATAGCGGTAATATTTGCAATCCTTATAGTCGTGCTTATTGGATTTATTGCCCTGGGTATAGATGCCGGCAGGTGGTATGCAGCAAAGGAAAAAGCACAGGAGGCATGCGATGCCGCAGTTCTGGCAGGGATACAGGCATACGGTAGTCCAAACTGGAAGTCACTCGCTGAGGATGTGGCAAGAGAGAACCTCCCTCAAGGATATTTGGGTTTTCAGAGGGGTGCTAATGACATTAAGATTGTGGGTAAATCGATATCAGGAGAGGCAAGGGTTGAAGGCAATATTAGCGCCACCGCCACTACGTTCTTTGCCGGTCTCATTGGAATTGATACGGTCGATATAGGCGTTGCTTGCGCAGCCGGAAGGGTGCCGTATGAAATCATGCTGGTCCTGGACCGATCAAGTTCCATGGATAATGCTCTTGACAATCTTAAAGATGCTGCCAAAAGCTTTGTCGATCATTTTGTGGAAACTGAAGATGTGGATAAGATGGGCCTTATCACCTTTGCCACAGGGGTAATGGTGGATTATCCCCTCAGTAATAACTTTGCTGCTAATATAAAAGACACAATTAAAGCCATCACAATACGCAATTCTGTGGGTGATGCGGATACCAATGTGGAGGATGCCTTAGACCAGGCTGATGATGAAGAAGATCGGAAAGGAGATGATACCACAACCTTTACAAAATATGCGTGGAATATTCCGCAAAGTCAACGCGCTAAACAGTTTTTGGTCTTGTTTACAGATGGAGATCCTAGTTCCTTTAGAGGTACGTTTACCCGCAATGACATAACATATGACGGAGTAATTCCTCAGCCTGGTTCCGCTTCTTGGAACGAGCATCACAAAGGAGTGGAAATTTGTCTGGATGGGGGGAGGCGCGAAGTGAGCAACCAGGGCTGGCTCCACGATCCGTATTATGGTACTAATAAGGTTTTGGATGAGAACGGAACCAGAGTTAACGTCTGTTTTTTGCCCACAGGGGATGGAAAACCAGATGTTGGCTTGCCAGAGCTGCAGTTGACACAGTGTAAATGGGATTGTCACGATGGAAATTATCCTCGATACAAAAATACTAAATGGCATGTGTTTGATGGCGTAGATAATTCCGAATATGACGAGTATGAATATGGTGACTCCGAAGGCGACTATTCTATAGACGAGTATTGTAGACCTGGTAAGTGTCGTCCTGACGGGGCTCCCTGTTGCAGTTCTCCTTATTGCAATGTTTTCGCAAGGGATGTAAAAGGCTACGTGTGTGACATCTCCCAAAAGATGACCAAATACCACGCCCGAAAGCTAAAGGAGCAAGGTGTAATAATCTATTGCATTGGCGCTGGTAATGCAAAAAGCGCGTTCCTTAAAAAACTTGCCAACACAGAAGACCAGTATTTTAAAGCAACCTACGAAAACTTAACAAAGATTTTCAACGATGTTGCCAACTCGATAAAAGGGCAAGTCCACCTTCTGTAGTCACGAGTGAGCTTAAAGTGCCTCAAGAGTCATGAACACACCCCTAAATCCCCTCCCACCCGTTTGCAATCCAATATCAAGGACGCAGCCGTCAAACTAAAAAACGCTTTACTCTGCCGTTCAATATTCTCTTATCGTAAACATTTTGTTTTTTTACTCTTACGATCAGGCAATTAGGAGAGGGAATCAAAAATATTGTTCTTTATCTTTTTGATACTGATGACTTCTTCAGATGGTCTAAGGTTTAGAGACTTTTCAGGGTTGGCATCTATGGCATAGTTGTTGCTTACCATAAATCTGCAAAGGAGGGCAAAAATGGAAACAACGAAACGTGTTATCATTATAGGTGGAGGCCCGGCAGGTCTTGTGGCCACCTATGACTTATCAAAGCGTAAGATCCCTGTTGTCTGCTTTGAAGCAGATCAAATGGCAGGCGGGATCAGCATGACCATCGAGTATAAAGGATTTCGTTTTGACGTAGGGGGACACCGTTTTTTTACCAAGATTCAGGCGGTCAATGACCTCTGGCATGAGATCCTGGGTGATGAATTCCTTACGCGTCCTCGTGTGTCACGCATATACTACAATGGTAAGTTCTTCTATTATCCTTTGCAGCCAATGAATGCCTTGCTCGGTCTCAGTCTGGTGTGTTCGGCCCAGATCTTTGCGAGCTACCTCAATGCACAGCTATATCCTTCATACGAGGAAAGGAGCTTCGAACAATGGGTTACAAATCGTTTCGGCTCAAAGCTCTACAATGTCTTTTTCAAGACATACACAGAAAAGGTTTGGGGCATTCCCTGCGCCAAGATCAGGGCAGAGTGGGCAGCTCAAAGGATTAAGGGCCTTTCGCTCTGGACTGCTGTGGTAAATGCCCTGTTCAAGCAAAATGAAGTGATCAAGACCCTTATCAATGAATTTCACTATCCGCGCCTTGGACCTGGCCAGATGTACGAGACAATGGCACACAAGGCCCAGAAGCTTGGTGGCAAAGTATATTTGGGACACAGGGTCAAGGAAATACGACACGACAAAGGATGGATAACAGGGGTATGCGTTGATGGTCCCAACGGGGTGAATGTAGAAGCCGGCACCGATTTCATTTCCACCATGCCAATCACCGAGCTTATCTTGAGGTTGCGGCCAGAGCCCCCAAGAGAGGTTATAGATGCCGCCAGAGGACTCAGGTACCGCTCGCTGCTCACGATTAATCTCCTCATGAACCGCCCGGAGGATTTGCCGGACACATGGATATATGTTCATGATCCTTCTGTGAAAATGGGCCGTATCCAGTGTTTTGCTAATTGGAGCCCCTATATGGTTCCTGATGAGAATCATTCGTCTATGGGTCTTGAATATTTCTGCTGGGAGGGGGACGAATTCTGGTCAATGGCAGACGATGCATTATTGGCTCTTGGAAAAGAAGAGATAGGACGTTTGGGATTAGTTGATCCGAATGTGGTGTTTGACGGTTTTGTCATTCGTATGCCAAAGTGCTATCCGGTTTATGATGACACATACCAGAGCCGTTTGGAAACCATAAGGGGTTTTTTGACTGGGTTTAACAACCTGCAATTATGTGGCCGCTATGGTCTGTTCAAATATAACAATATGGATCATTCCATAGTTACAGCTTTGCTTGCCGTGGAAAATATCCTTGGCGCAAGCCATGATGTCTGGTCGATTAACGCAGATGATAAGTATCATGAAGAGGCGAGGAACTGAATGGGAAAAAATAGAAAATTACGAATTACTTATATTGACACAACAAAAGGAATACTTGTTCTTGCAATGGTAATGGCCCACTTCATTCAATTCTTTGGAGTCGGTGATCCCTTAATGAAGCTGTTTTCTGATGGCACCAACTTGGCAGCATTTTCAGGGTTCATGTTTTGTTTTGGGTATGGCTGCTATTTAGCATACTTAAGAAAAGATAAGGTACCAAAATCAAGGATATTCAAGAACTCTTTAAAGATTCTTGTTGCATTCTATATCTCAGGAATTAGTTATAGATTCCTTGTGGACAAATCAATTGACTTGTCTGGAATAATTAACGTGCTATTATTGTTTGATATTCCAGGCTATTCCGAATTCTTGCTTTCATTTTGTATTATTATCTTGTTGTCCGCGGTTTTTGCCAAGCAGTTCAGAATGATAGTTACAAATAAGGTCTATCTCGCAATTGCTATTACCCTTTCACTGAGCTTTACGTATATTGATTACTCTTTAATCAAAATACCTCAAGTTGGACTACTTTTGGGCACGACTGATTATCCTGTTTTTCCAGTCGTCCAGTATCTTCTGCTTTTCTTGATAGGATCATATTTTGCATTCAAATCCATTACGCTTGATTGGACTGTTGTTTTCATTTCAATTTTTCTCCTGATTGAGTTTGCAATCTTATCATTGTTAAAAGGGCACCTGCCTTCAAGATTTCCACCATCAGCGATGTGGATTGCAGGATCATTTGGGCTGGTCTATGTGTGTTACATTTTGGGATATTTTTTGGAGAAAATTCCGATTGTGGCAGGAGCGCTCAGGGCCATAGGAGCTAACGTTCTTTATTGGGTACTGGCCAGCAACATTGCGATTTTCTCGTTAACTCTGAGTGTCAAAAGGAATTCATTATCAATACTGGGTGTGACCATTGTTTATGTTCTTATTGTAGCCATCATATATTACGGTGCAATTAGCATAAGAAAGCTTATTGGGGTAGTTGGCTTTGGTAATGCTCCCGCTGTTCCTGGCCAAATAGAGAGGCAGAATAAACTCAGTTTATGTCAAGGCCGTTAAGAATAGAATATCCGAACAAAAGAACAAATAAAGTGATAGCAGCCTATTTCGAGGATTTTGTGGTGGTTTTGGAAGATTATACGATGAAACTACTTGAGAACAATAGAATCTTTTTCTGGAGCATAACTCTTTTGACCGGGCTAATTGCGGCCTGTTTTTTTTACAACCTCTATAGTTCCTTCTTTCCGATGAGTCTGAATATCATTGCTGATGATGCCGAACACCTGCATGTCGCCTATCTGCTGGGACAAAATCAAAAACCATTTATCGACTTTATGGAGCATCATCCCATGCTTTTCAACCAGTATCTCTGGTGGTTGCATGAGATAACCGGGGTGACATCGGTTGCCACCTGGAACATCTATGCCAGGGCCACAGTTCTGGTCCATTTTCTCCTGTGCCTGCTTGTTTTCTATCTGTGGACCTCAAGGTTGATCAAAAGGAGGCCAGGTCGTGTGCTATGGATAGCCTTGCTGTTGCTTTCGTGGGCTATGATCGGCCTTTACAATCCCTACTTTCATTGGATTTGGCAAATTCGCCCCGACTTCATCTGCTATGCATATACGCTGCTGGGGTGTTACCTGGTTTATCTCTATTTTTTCCGCCTTGATAATGATCAAGAATATCGCTCTGTTTTTCTGCTGGTCTTTGGGGGAGCGCTTATAGGGTTTGGAAATGCCGTCCTTCCCAAAGGAACCCCAATCCTTATGGCAATTGTTCTGACATTGTTCACCAGCCGACTATTGCAGGGAAATCAGGTATTGTCCTGTTTCAGGAACAGAAAGATAGTGAAAGGCATCTTCATACTCGGAGCGGCTGTCGGGTTTTCTTTTCTGGGGTGCATGCTTCTGGACTGCTATCTTGCAGGGATACCACCACAGAAATGGATTGCCGCAATACTGCTTTTGAATGCTCAAAAGCACCCGATTTTCACCCGATGTGAGGACAACCCGCTTACTAGTATCACAAATGCTTTCTCCCTTAATTTGTACCTGTTGTTAGCGCTGGTTGTCTTGGGTGTTTGGGCATTATCTCGCTTCAGACTGCAGAAAAGAGAAAGCGCCGGCGAACAGTATATAGGCCTGTTTGCCATTTTTGTTATCGTCATCAATCTGCTCATGCCAACCTATACCAATGGAGCGACATGGTCTTATAACTTCATTCCTTCCCTTTTTGCAGCCGCATTGATCTATATGCTCCTGCTGCTCGAGGTCTGGCGTCTGTTGAGTGGACAGGATGCTGTTAATTGGCGCGGGCTTAGAGGTATTGCCCTTTTCGCTGGTTTTGCTTTCTTTCTGGTTCAGGCAACGCTTTCCCAGCCTCTCATGTCGGTTGTCCAGTATCAGGTAAGACAGGTGCAACATAAGAAAATCGAGGCCATGACCGAAAATGATTTTCTACGGGAAGAAACGTTGCCGGCTTCATTTGTGTATCTGGCATCGGCTCCTTGCCGAATGCCGGTAAAGTCGCGCCACTGGTGCTATCATTCTATGCTGGTCCGCGACATGGACTTCTGGAAGGATTGCTATGAGCTGGGTTTGGGTCCGGATCCCCAGGAGGCCTGGGGTAACGGTTTTGGCGAAAATCCTCCCGATGCCCTGGCTTTTTCTTCGGTCAATGAACTTATGGAGTTTGCTGTGGCCCTGGAGTATTGCCAGGGCATAGACGGAACATGGTTGCTTGATGAAGTGAAAAATAACTACGTCTTTATGAATACCAGGGGAGAATCCATCTATGTAAGATTGGACAGAGTGCCTTATCTCCAGAAAAGAGGATGGCGCATGGGCCAATCGAAGGAGACTCTTGTTGCTTCAATGACTTTGTATTCAAAGGGGGACTTTCTTTGACTTCGGGCTTCCGACACTCTCAATAAAATAAGTCTTCCAAGCCATATCGATGGTCTTTTTGGAAAAGACAGGTTCGGTGCGCCAATAGCGCGCATAGTCCAAGATATGGTCAATTATATCACGTGGATGAACAGGTGCCAGAGGTCTGTTATGTTTGAGATAATACTCTTCCACGAGGTAATCAGCAACTTGTTGGTGATATTTGATAAAATTCTTTTCACAATTTATCTCGAGTATCTCGAGATACTCCTGCCGTGAGATATGGTCGAGTTTGATTTTATGACGTATTCTCCGGAGAAAGGCCTCATCAACCAAGTCACGTGGCTCGATGTTGGTACAGAAAATAATGAGCACATCAAAGGGAACTGTAAATTTTTGGCCGGTATAAAGAGTCAGATATTCCTGTTCAGTCTCTAAAGGAACAATCCACCGATTTAACAAATCTATAGGGGAAATCAGTTGCCGGCCAAAGTCATCGATTATGAAAACTCCATTATTGGCTTTTAGCTGCAATGGCGCCTCGTAAAATTTAGAGACAGGATTAAAGTTCAAATCCAGCATCTTTAAAGTTAGCTCTCCTCCTGTGGTCACGGCAGGCCTCTCACACAACACCCAGCGGGCATCGCAGGAACCAGTGTCCTTTGGAGATGGCTCATGGCTTACGTTGTCAAACACCTGGATGATCTGGCCATGTGTATATATTGAGTAAGGAACAAAGATCTCGTCTTTAAATAGATTGGCTATATCCTTTGCCACAGATGATTTCCCAGTCCCTGGCGGACCATATAGAAAAATAGACTTGCCACTATTTATGGCAGGTCCCAGTTGATCGAAAAGGTCGTTCTTAAGGACAAGATCCGTAAATCCGGCATTGATAATTTGTTCGTCCATCACTATGCTTCGGATAGTCTGATAGCACACCCTCTCAGTGTACTGTTCGAGGGTGACCGGCGCCGGCCCTGCATAATTATTCTGTTCCAAAAGTACGTTGGCACGGCTTCTCCCTGACTCAGTCAGGGTATAATTCAGAGATGTGATGAGATGGCCCTCTCCACCCTTGATTTCCACATATTTCTCCACCCTGAGGTAATTCAAAAGGTCATTAATTAACGAAGGAGGAATTTTTATTAAATCAATGAGCTCTCTGACCGAAAATATCGAATGGTAGAAAGCAATCTTTAGAAGTAAGTCCGCCAGGAAAATTTGTGATAGACCTGTATCTTTCAGGGAAGTGATAGGAGGTGGCGCCTTATAGATAAATTGCGCTGCAATATCTTCTGAAATAAACCCCAATTCAACAAGATTTTCTCCAAGTCGGCCCCCTCTTGCCTTCTGACGGGCAATCGCTCTTTCGATCTGGGCCTCATCCGCCACCCCAGCCTTAATTAGTCTGTCCCCTATTTTGAGCTTCATAATTTAATTCTTAACATCCTAATTGAGTTGAAAATTACTCCGCCCAGGCGGATTTGTGTAAACCTTTAAGACTCATAAGTCCAAGCTGCTCTCATTGAGAAATCATATAACCTGTCCTCGACCTGATCGGGAAACGGGAATCCATTTCGCAGCATTCCTGGATACCCGCCTTCGGTAGAATTTATTATCTCGATGTTCCGAAATAATAACATACTCCCAAAGTGAAGTTCCAATACGCAATGTCATCCAGGTTTCCCATCCCAAACACATAGTCGGCTTCAATTTCGATTGATAGATTGTTACTTGCAAAGAAATCTATCCCCAATCCTACTTTAGCAGCGATGTCTGACTTATTATATGAATCTGAGGACGTAATTGTTGGAGACGATATCTTCTTGTCAAACGCAACATCCATATATCCCAGGCCAACAGCAACGAAAGGGTTAATAGGCTCATGGCCGGTGCAAGCCTTGAGCACCGGCATAATTGTAAAGATTCGGAGTTCTGTCTCCTCTGATTCAAATTCGAATAAATAGTTGAAGTCAAGTTCAAGTGAAAACCAGTTGCTAAGATGGTAGCCGGCTTTTCCATTTACTCCCCAGCTCTCCCCGGCGCCCAAAGTTTTATGTTCACCCGGAAATCTCATATCAAAGTTTTCTAAAGCAATAGAGCCGCCTATACCGGCATAGAGACCTTTACTACCGGACAAATACCCTTTACTACCGGGCCCATACCCTGCACCATACGACGATGTAGAATAAGCGACCGCTATCACTAATACCGCCAAGACCAAAAACTTTTTCATCATTGTTCTCCTTTCGTTTCTCGGTGGGACAATTTCTTGTATTAAAACAGGAAAATCAGGGACGCGACCGGCTGCATTTTCAAAAATATAAAAAAATAATAACATGCAAATTCAAAAAAATCAACTTAAATTTTAAGTACGTTCCTTCTTGACAACCATACTAAATTTATAATAGTTTTTATGCTATCTAGTTATTACCTATGAGCTTTTAACCGTTTTTTATAAACTTCTATAATAAGGAGGAAAATTATGGCTGACAGTGTTTATAAGATTATTGAACTTGTGGGAACAAGTGATGTTTCATGGGAAGATGCCGCTAAAAAGGCAATTGAGACTGCGGGAAAGTCTCTTAAAAACTTGAGAATTGCAGAGATAGTCAAATTTGATATGAAGGTTGAGAACGGGATGGTGACCGCCTACCGTGCAAGGGTAAACCTATCCTTTAAATATGAACCACATAAATAACCATGACGTCGTAAAAAGTTATGTTATACTGCTCTGCGGCACTGTAACCGAAAATAACTTCCTGTCCTCATTCCGTTACCGCGAAATCGAGACCTTTGAAATATAAAGGTCTCGATACCGGAACAATTAGTGCCTATCCGAAAAATGTTGCCGGTGCGTATTTTTTCATTGCCCGGTAAATTGTGTGCCGGAAGATATCAGAAGGAGAGGAGAGACCTTTGAAAATGGACATGGACCCCCGCCTGCCCCTTATCCAGGACGCCGATCTAAAGGACAAGTTGGTCCTGGTGCGGGTAGACCATAATGTGGTCAAAAAAGGCATAATCACGGATCCGTACCGGATTGATGTCACCCTGGGCACTCTATACAACATTGTTGAAAGGGGCGGCAGACCAATTCTTATGACTCACGTAGGCCGAACACGGGACAAGAAAACAGGTAAAATCAAAGTTGAAGACAATACTTCTGTGCAGCCTGTTGTTGAATACCTGGAACGGAAACTGCACACAAAATTCTCGGTGCCTGAATTTCCAGTTGATCCTGATGCCGGCATTAAACAGATCGACACCTCCATCAACTGGCACATACGCGATTTACGCGCCCGCAGAATAGGAGGCATTTATCTTCCCAACACACGCTGGTTTGAAGGAGAGGAGGCCACAGGCGATATAAGAAAGCGTTTTGCCCTGCAACTTGCCGGCCTTGCCGATGTCTTTGTCAACGATGCTTTTGGTTCATGGCAGCCCCATGCTTCCACCTGTGATGTAACCAGATATCTGCCCAGTTGTGCCGGATTTCTGATGCAAAGGGAGATAACTCATCTGAGAAGGGTTCTGGAACCGGAAAGACCTTTTGTGGCTGTTGTAGCCGGAGCGAAATACGACACTAAAATCGGGCCTCTAAACGAGATTTACAAGAAGGTTGATCACCTGCTGCTTGGCGGAATTATCTATAATACCTTTTTGTGCGCCAAATACGATATTCGGGTGGCCGGTGTGAGCGAATCAGACATTAATGCAGCCAAAGAACTGGTTAAGCAGGACCAGGAGGCCAAAAAGATTGTTGAGCTGCCTTTTGTGGTCGAGTCGGATACTATTGAGGGGCGTGTTGAAGAAAAATTCAGGACACTAAGCATCATGGATTTTAAGCCTGGAAACGAATATAGATACTTCCTTGATGTTGCTCCTGAATCGTTTGATGTTCCTGGGGTCGCCGATGTTATCGGTTCGGCTAAAACTATCCTTGTTAACGCGGTCATGGGATTTACACCCCACTTTTTTGAGGGTTCGGAAAAACTTGACAGAACAATTGACAAGAATAGGCTGGCCCAAAAGCTTTACGGCGGCGGAGATACCCTCCAGGAATTTAAAAACCTCAGCCCCGGCCTGTATCTGGCAGCCATGGACAACGCCCAGTACTTTTTTTTCACCGGAGGCGGCACCGTGCTAAAGGCTATCGAAGAAGGCACCCCTTACGGCCTCGAACCGGTCAAAGCGCTTATGGAAAACGGTGGAAAACATCCAAAGGAGTAAAGGCCGTCAAGCTAAAAGACTATGAACATCGAACATCGAACGTCCAACGTCCAACATCGAATTTTGAATAAGGAATTATGCCAATTTATAAACTGGCGGAGCGAAGCGATTTCATTATTCGATGTTCAACGTTCGATGTTCGACGTTCAAAAGAATTTTTACTCTGCCGTTCGATATTCTCTTGCCGCTCCCACTTGACAACCTATTGATAAAATCCACTAAAAGATGGAAATTCCTATACTATCATTTTAGCGCTTCAAAACCTGCAACAATGTCTAATAGTTCTTCTGTAATAGAGCTGTGTCTTTCCTGGTGAAATTGAAAGTTCAGCTCGTCTAAACGCTCTTCAATATTCATTTCAGCCGCTTGCATGGATGCAAGACGGCTGGCATTTTCGCTGCACATGGATTCTGCAACGGCTTGAAAAACCGATACAAACAGATGTTGCCGGATCAATGATGAAAACAGCCGGTTCCAATCCATAGTAAAAAGCGGCAAAGAATGCGATGGCCATGGTCTGCTTTTTAGCTCTTGAAACCATTTATGATCAACCGGCAGCAACTGAAGTCTATGAGGTCTATAAGATGCGCCAACCGTTCTGTTATAACAGATAACGATCCGATCGATTTTCCGCTCAAAGCGCCATGTCTCCATCTTCAGCACAATATCCTGCACCACCGGCGTAATAGCGGTTATTGAACCTGGCAGAGAAAGGCAGTCTTCAACAGGCTGGCCGGCCTCTTCAAGACGGGACATAGCTCGCAGCCCAACAGCTATAA
>LGVF01126283.1_pt1 | contig 27343 bp, 25 predicted proteins | sample 469901 | NCBI WGS metagenome assembly LGVF01 (sample SAMN03893561, study PRJNA290197) | marine sediment metagenome | material: sediment; isolation source: combined push core samples #3730, #5133, and #5579 collected at Hydrate Ridge | place: Pacific Ocean: Hydrate Ridge
CCCGATTTATGCAGGTAATAGTCGTAATCCCCGTCATAGCTCAACATCTGGCCGTGATCGACCTCAAAGACCCGATTGACTAGGCAGCGGAGGAAGTGGCGGTCATGACTGACCAGTACCACCGTGCCGGCAAAGCCTTGCAGGGCTTCAAGCAGAATCTCACGGGAGACGATGTCCAGATGGTTGGTCGGCTCATCGAGAACCAGAAAATTGATCGGTCGGGCCAAAAGAGAGGCTAGAACCACGCGACTCTTTTCGCCGCCGGAGAGGATCGAGATGCGTTTGTCCACATCGTCCCCCTGGAACAGAAAGGCGGCGCAGAGGTTACGTATTACCCCGACGGTGGCCATGGGTAGCACTTCGCTGACCGTCTCATACACGGTCTTGGCGGGATCGAGAATGTCCATGGAATGCTGGCTGAAATAGCCCAGATGTACGTTGGCACCGATGGTCGCCGTGCCGGAGCTGGGCTCGGTCTGGCTAGCCAGTACCTTGAGAAAGGTCGACTTGCCGGCGCCGTTGACCCCGGTTACGGCAATCTTCTCGCCGCGGCGAATCAGCCCCGACACGCCGCTGAAGACAGGATGCTCACCGCCCTCGGGTATGGGCCAAGACTTGGCCATGTCCCGCATCGCGACCACATCATCGCCGCTGCGGGGCGGTTCGGAGAAACTGAAGCGGATGGTTTTCTGCTCTGGCGGCAGTTGAATGCGTTCGATCTTTTCCAGCTTTTTCACCCGTGACTGGACCTGGGCCGCATGGGAGGCCCGGGCGGCGAAACGGGCGATGAATTCCTCTTCTTTGGCCAGCATCTCCTGCTGGCGGCGGTGGCTGGCGATGAGCTGCTCGCGACGGATCTCCCGCTCCCGCAGATAAAAGTCGTAGTTGCCACCGTAGGTGGTCACGGTCTGGTTGCCGACCTCGATAACCCGCGACACCAACCGGTTCATAAAGTCCCGGTCATGGCTGGTCATCAGCACCGCGCCCTTGTAGGTTTCGGAGAGCCAGTTTTCCAGCCAGATGATCGACTCGACATCCAGGTGGTTGGTCGGTTCATCGAGGAGCAGCACATCGGGGTTGAGGGTCAGGATTCTAGCCAGGGCGATGCGCATCTTCCAACCGCCACTAAAGGATTCAGCCGGCCGGTCGTAGGTCTCCGGGCCGATGCCGAGACCGGTTAGTACTGCCTGGGCGCGGCTTTCCAGATCGTAACCGTCGCGGTGCTCGAACTCTTCTTGGGCGTCGCCGTAGCGTTCCAGCAGTGTTGCCAGGGCCTCGTCGGCCATCGGCTCGCACATGGCCGCTTCCATTTCGGCGATCTGTCGACCCAACTCCATGGTGCGGGCCGAGGCGGCCATCACTTCCGCTAAAGCCGAGCGACCGGCCATCTCGCCCACATCCTGGGAAAAATAGCCGATGACGGTTTTCTTTGCGCAGCTGATCTCGCCGCTGTCGATGGATTCCTCGCCGGTGATCAGGCGAAAGACCGAGGTCTTGCCGGCCCCGTTAGGACCGACCAGCCCAGTGCGAGTGCCTGCGGGGATCTGAAAACTGGCTCCCAGAAAAAGGATCTGTGAGCCGTACTGTTTAGAAATATTGGTCAGGTGAATCATGGCGCCTCTCTGAAAAAAATGATGCGCATTGGTACCATAGGCCAGGGTATGGCGGCAAGGTTGTATGTTCGGTCTGGCAAGCTAATAGACATGTGGCAGGCCACACTTTTATGCCCCACATCTGAGGCATGTCCTACATGANNTACATGACGCGCCCCACTTCTGCGCTTGGTCAAAGCCATCGTTTATGTATAAACAATCGGTCCGTCTCTCGTAAAATCGTACCTGCCTGCACAAAATCTCCCGTAGCACATCCGCAAATTAGCTCAGGCATGATCATTGCTAAATATACTTTCCGAAGGTGTAGATTGCCGGCCAGAAAAGGCCGGTTTCTCTTGTCTTGTGACGGTTAGTAACCTGGATACGTCCAATAGGATTTTGGAATATGCCCTTTAGCAAGTATGGCCGTTTTTTTGTCGGCTTCAGCCTGTTTATAAGTTGTTTCGCCTTCGGCCTTTTTCCCTTGTCGGCGGAAGCGGCGCGGAAACAGAAGGTTCTGGTTTTGCATTCCTACCATCAGGGGTATGAGTGGACTGACAACATAAGCTCCGGTATTCAATCGGTCTTTAAGGCCCTCGATAAAGACTACGAGATCTATTACGAATATCTCGATACCAAAAGAAATACCGGGGCCTATTACGACCAACATCTGGAAGAGCTCTTCGTCGCAAAAATGAAAACGGTTGAGTTCGCGGCAGTGATCGTCGCTGACAACAATGGCCTCGCCTTTATAAAAAAGACTTACCGATTTCTCAAAGGCCATCCGCCGCTGATCTTTTGTGGCATCAATTATTTCCAGCCTGACATGATCGATACGCTGCCGGCCGTTACCGGCGTTACCGAGGAAGCGGATATCGCGGCGAATTTCGACCTGATGCTGCGACTGCACCCCGAACGCAAACGCATCGTGGTTATCTTGGACCGGACGGCAACCGGGGAGGCCGTGGCGAAACTCCTGGCGGAAGCGACCGAAGTGTATCGCGACCGGGTCCATATCGAAACGTTTCGGGACTTTACCCTGGATGAAGCGGCGGCTTTCGTGGCCGAACTGGGTGCCGAGGACATGATCTGTCTCCTCACATTTAATCGCGACCGGGACAATCATTATATTTCTTATTCCGCGGCGGTAGGCCTAATTCGTGAGGCCGCTGACGTGCCGATTTACGGTGTTTGGGATTTCTACATGGGGAAGGGTATCGTGGGGGGCATGATCACCTCGGGGTTTGAGCAGGGGAAAGTCGCCGCGCAACTGGCCTTACGGATTCTGCGGGGCGAAAGCCCGCAGAACCTGCCCATCATCACCGGCTCCGTCAATCGCATCATGCTCGATTACAATCAGCTACAGGCCTTCCGCATCGATACCCGCACCTTGCCGGAGGGTGCGATCATAATTAATCAGCCGCCCGGATTCTACCAGAAGTACCAGCGGGTTTTTGTCGGCACGAGTCTGGCTGCCGTTCTGATGCTCGGGTTTACCTGGATACGATTGCTGGCGGAAAAACGCGAACAGATCAGGCTGGTGGAGATGAACGCTGCTTTGGACGAACTCGTTGAACAAAAGACGGCCCGGTTACAGGCCACCAACAGGGCTTTGAATAAAATTGCCATCACGGATGATCTTACCGGGATTCATAATCGGGGTCACCTGTTGAAGCAGTTGGCTGGGGAAATTGAAACGGTGGCGGGGCAGGGTGGCGACCTGTCGATCATTCTGGCCGACCTCGACCGTTTTAAAGAAGTCAACGACACCTTCGGCCACAATTTCGGCGACGAGGTGTTAAAACAGGTCAGCGCTTCTCTCGGTGCCGCCCTGCGGATTAAAGATCTGGTCGGCCGTTACGGCGGGGAGGAGTTTCTGCTGATCCTACCTGATACGGATCTAGGCAAAAGCACTATAATTGCCGAGCGCGTTCGGCAAAGCATTGCTTCTTACTGCTGGAAACAGGATGGTTTCCAGACCACCATAAGCGGCGGCGTGGTTCAATACGCTGGTGAGTCCGTTGAAGAACTGCTGAAAAAGGCTGACGAGTTGCTGTACCAGGCCAAAGCTCTGGGGCGTAACCGTATGGAGTGCCGCCTGCTGGATCCGTCTCTCGCCTCCCCGGTATCCGGTCGAACTGCCAGTGTCTGAATTCCCCCTCCATTGCAGAATCCTTTTTGGTCCGAACCCTGTTCGGATTACCCCCACCCTTCCCGTGTTTTTTTCAGATGTTCCTGGCAACTTTCGACAAATGGGCAGGCATTGTCCTGGCGGCCTCTTTCGGTTTTTCCTGGGGGGCGGCATTGGCCGAGTGGCACTGGTTTCCGATTCCGGGGGACTGGGGCATATAACATTTATCCCGCCGGTATTTGTGAACTATATCGCGCTTCTTCGGCCCTGGATTCTTGTTTTTAGTATTTACTGTACCGGCTGCTCTGTTTCAAGAGACCATGCGGATTCGTCCAAACTAGCCTACGCCACGGCGTAACAACGAAACGCTAAATTCGTAAATATTAATCCAGGGTTTATTGTGGCATAGTGTGTGAGCGTGGGTGGAGAACTTTTTTGTCATGCTAAACCGGATGCGCTGAAGGGAAACCATAAACAAAGAAGATCTTTGGAAATACCGAATTCCTAGGATCTGCTTAGGGGCATTGCACGGGGTCTCATTTTTATTGATAATTGGGTGTAACTTTATATTGTCGGTTTCAGCTCTGAGGTGCTTTTGTTGCGGCAGTTCAAGGCGGTCGTGTTGACCGATGACTCTGTTTGAGTGATCGCTTTATCCTTATGGAATATTCTCAATCGGGACATTCAGTAACAGACGGTTACTTTTTAAGGGGGGAAAGACAACCATGAGCAAAAAGAATGGTATTGCCTGGCTCTACCGCGAATTGCCGGAGTTGGTTCGTAGCCGAGTTCTTGACGAAGAGGTCGCAGAGCGGCTGCGTGATCACTATGGACCGGCGCCAGAGCAGCGGCGCAGATCTTTGGGGCTGGTGATCTGTGCTGCCCTGGGGGCGATGCTGGTTGGCCTCGGCATCATACTGCTGCTGGCTCATAACTGGGCCGAGCTGTCCCGCCCGCAACGCGTTATGCTGTCCTTTGCACCGTTGCTTCTCGGTCAGGGGGTGGCTGGCTGGGTCTGGTTCAAACGGCGTTCTTCGCTGGCCTGGTGCGAGGGCTCGGCGATTTTTCTGCTGTTGGCCATCGGTGCCTCTATTGCTCTGGTGGGCCAGACCTATCATATCTCTGGCGACCTGCCACGCTTTGTGCTGGTCTGGATGCTGCTTGGTGCGCCGCTGATCTATCTCTTCGGTGCGGCTCTGCCGGCGCTGATCTACTGGCTCGGAATCATATGGTGGTGCGTGCTCGGTGTTGGGGATGACTTGCCGGTAATGTTTTTCTGGCTGCTGGTCGCCTTGCCAATGCCTTTCTTATGGCGCCTGGTCATGGAGAAAAGGCGCACCCTGTCAGCAGCCTGGCTTGCCTGGGGGCTTGCTCTATGTCTGGCNNTTCTATCTGGCATTTTTTGCCGTCTGCTTCCTGGCTGCCGGTCAGTGGAAGGCCGCAGCCGCGGTCCGGCGGCCCTTTCGGCTGCTGGGCAGCTGGGGCACGGTCGGGCTGGTGTTGTTGCTGACCTTTAAAGATGTCTGGCGTGAACTGATCCAGCACCGTTTATACGCGGCCGGTTGGAGTGCCTGGCCCGAATACCTGCTCCTCGGTGTTCTGCTTCTGTTGGCCATCGGTTTGTTATTGCGCAGCATGATGTCCGGCCAATGGTTTGATAGTCTTTTCGGTTTGGCAGCGCCGGGGATCACCTTGGTGATACTCGCTCCACCAAAGCTGTTGCCCCTCGGCCCGGTATTATTACTGGGTAACCTATATGTCCTGATCCTTGGCGGCGCAGTATTGCGTGACGGATTACACAGTGGTCAGCTGCCGCGCATCAATGCCGGTCTCGGTATCATCAGCGCCCTGATCGCTGTACGCTTTTTCGACAGCCAGCTGCCCTTTACCGTGCGCGGCGTGCTGTTCATTCTCATCGGTTTGGCCTTTCTGGCGGTCAATCTGCTGGTTAAACGACGGGAGGTGCAAGCATGAACAAGCTACTTGGTTTAGCCCTGGGGCTGTTGTTTCTGCTGCAGTTGGCGGTACCTGCCGGCATGATTCTAGGTCGGGAAATGACCCTGCGTGACGGCCAGCAATTTCGTTTTCGCACGGCGCCGGTAGATCCTTACGACCCCTTTCGAGGTCGTTTTGTCGCTCTCAATCTGGAGGCCGCCAATGTACCGTTGCCAAAGGATATGAAATTGAAGTATCGGCAAAAAGTTCTGGTGCGACTGGCTGTGGACGAGGCAGGTTTCGCCTATTGCCGTGACATTGTCAGCGAGGCGCCGCAGGAAGGGGCCTACCTGAGCGCCCGGTTTCAATCCATGAGTAAGGAGACGGTGCGCTTGCAGCTGCCCTTTGATCGCTACTACGCTGAGGAGGATCTGGCGCCGGAGATCGAACGGGCCTATCGCGCGAACAGCCGGCGGGATAAGCAGGAAGCCTATATCACCGTGCGGGTGCGTGACGGTCGTGGGGTATTGGAGGAGCTTTATATCGCCGACTTGCCCGTGGCCGAATATCTGCGGCAGCAAGCCGTTGCCAATCAAGAGGGATAAGGAGTTGCCGGTGACTGAAGATGAGAAGCAAAGACCCTGGAAGCTGTTGCGTTCGGAAGAGGGCGATGAACTACCGATTTTCAAGGTCCGTTACGACTGGATGGAAAACCCCCGCAACGGTGCTACCCTCAAGGCCGTTGTGCTCGATGTACCCGACTGGGTAACCATCGCCGCGGTGACCCCCGATAATCGAATCGTGGTGGTACGCCAATATCGGTTCGGAGCCGCGGAGTTTACGACCGAGCTGCCCGCCGGGTTGGTAAATCCCGGCGAACCTCACCGTGATGCCGCCTTACGGGAGTTGCGGGAGGAGACCGGCTATACAAGCGATGACTGGGTCTATCTTGGCTGGGTGCAGCCCAATCCCGCTTACCAAAACAATCGTCTTCACCAGTGGCTGGCCCGGGGTGTGCGGCAGACCGAGCCCTGCCAGTTGGATGAGGGGGAGGATATTGAAGTTTCGCAACACAGTATGGACGAAATTCGCCGGGATGTCGCTGAGGGGCGTTTCCGTAACTCGCTGGCTCTGCTGTCCCTGTCCCGTATTACCAACCTGTGGGATGCCACTGAAGGGCAGGGCGGATTACTGGATGAATTCGTCACTCTCGATGGGGATTCACTTTGATGCTGTTTCGACCTGAGAATGGCCTCACGGTGACAACTGAAAACGGGCCGGATTCTTATTTTTGCGTAAAGGAACGACGCGTATCGCTTAATGGAATCCTGCGGCTCGGGTTGTGCGCAGCCATGCTGTTGCTTGCTCCCATTTCAGCATGGGCTCTGACGGCGGATGAACTGGTCGTCGTCAGCAATCGCTCTGTCACTGACAGTGGCAAGCTGTCCCGATACTATATGGATCAGCGTCAGGTGCCGCCACAAAACTGGTTGCAGTTGAGTGCTACCGAGCAAGAACAAATCAGCCGGGACGATTACGAAAAACAGATCGCCACTCCGCTACGGAAGTTCTTGCAGAAGAATGATCCCGCCAGCGTGCGATTCAAGTGCATTGTTCTCATGTATGGTTTGCCCTTGCGGGTGCTTCCCCCGAAACTTGCCTCAGCGGAAAGAGCGCAACTGAAGGATCTGCAACAGCGCCTGGATCTGCTGGAAGGGCAGATAGAATTACTGGATGAAGGTCAGGAACCTCAACGTAAAGCTCTGCAGGATGAGGCTGCGTCGGTGCGGCGGATACTTCTTAAGCGCCGACAGTTTCACAAAGGAGCCGCGGTCGATTCAGAACTGGCCCTGATAATGGAAGAGGGCCATCCCCTTCGTGGTTGGCTTCCCAACCGCTATTTCCTCGGATTTCGCGGTCAGGATATCGCCAATCTGCCCGCCCGGGTACTTATGGTCAGCCGTTTGGATGGTCCGACTCCTTCGGTCGTGCGCCGCATCATCGACGACAGCCTTGCTGTAGAAAAAACGGGTCTCGCTGGCAAGGCCTATTTTGATGCCCGTTGGCCGAAGCCCAAAGAAAAGCCCTCCTCAGCCTATGGGCGATATGATCGGGCTATTCACAATACCGCTTATCTGCTGCGGGAAAAGGGCCCATTACCCGTTGTAATCGATGATAAAGAGGAACTATTCCAGGAGGGGGAGGCGCCGGAGGCTGCCCTCTATAACGGCTGGTACAGCCTGGGCAACTACGTTGATGCCTTTAGCTGGTCGCGAGGTGCGGTTGGGTTTCATGTGGCCAGCGGTGAATGTACCACGCTGAAAAAGAAGGACAGCCAGGTCTGGTGCAAGGCGATGCTGGAAAAAGGTGTGGCCGCCACCCTTGGGCCTGTGGCTGAGCCCTATCTTCAATCTTTTCCGGCGCCGGAGATCTTCTTCGGTTGCCTGGTTCAGGGCCGCAACGAACTGGCCGAATGCTATGCCCTGGCCAACCCCTTCTGGTCCTGGCAGATGATCTTACTTGGTGATCCTTTGTATCGGCCGTTTAAGAGTAATTTTCAGTTGCGTTGACGGGCGGAAAAAACCTGGGAGATTTGAGGCAGGTTTTTCGGGATTAGTAGAAAAACAAAAGGCGACGCGGATGCGTCGCCTTTTGTTTTTAGTAACGAGATGCTCAATCAGCCCTTCATGCGCTTGCGGCCGAAGTAGCCGAGGCCGAGCAGGCCACCGCCGAGCAGGAGAATGGTGGAAGGCTCCGGTACGGGAGCAGATTCATAATCCAATGAGAAGCTCATGAAGTCGGTTTCGAAAAAGTTGTCTACACTATCTGCGTTGGTAATCGATACGGTGAGCAGCGAGTCAAGAGTGATCGCCGCCAAGGAGGCCGCATCAATGTTAAAAGTCTTGGTCCATTCAACATCATCGAAACCATATTTAGTGTACGAGTCGGCATTCGCAGGCGCTTCCAGGTCGCCAGTAGAAATGCCATCGATATCCCAGCTAAGGATGTTCTCGATATGAGGATACTCGATGCTATAGTCACCCCGCGCATGAAGGGTAAAGATACCCGCTCCCGATGACTGCGCAACGGGGGAAACGTTAAAGGTGAAGGATTGTCCAGACGAGGTAATTGGAGCTGAATCTGAATAGACGAGGGCGCTTGCAGTGCCGGTAAGGCCGAAAGCTAAAAGTGCCAAGCTGAGCAACAGTGATAGTCTTTTCATTTTTTCTCCTGGATGATTGGTTGAATTGCTCGCCGTAATTTATGTATTCTTTTCTTATTGTTTAGCAAATGCTATGCCAAGCGATAAGGTATTGAAATTACTATTGAAAAAATTTGTAAGAGGGTGTTTTTTGAGAGATGTAAAGTATATCGACAAGGGGGCTTGGGATAAGGTGTTTAGGGCAGGCAGCCCATATCAAGCGGTCGTTACGATCACTGGTCTTTTGTTCCTCGGGTTGATAAATGCTTAATTTTTTTCAATTGGAACCGTAGCCGGCCTCAGACCTCGTTCCACAGCAGCTTGTGGTCGGCAATGCCGAGGAAGGTGCGCGGCTCACGATCAACTCAAGAGCTTGTTCTGGAAAAAAACAAAAGGCGCCGCGATTGCGCCGTCTTTTGTCGTAAGCCGGAGTTGAGCGATCAGCCTTTCATGCGCATGCGGCCGAAGTAACCGAGGCCGAGCAGGCCGCCGCCGAGCAGCAGCAGAGTGGAAGGCTTGGGAACCTGCCAATGTTTGGTCCATAAGGTCATTGCTGAACTCGAAGGACAGGTAGTTTAATCGGAGGCAAAAGTGATTCCCAATCGACTATAGTCCCAGGCACCATATACTGCAAAACTTTTACCGTATAAATTGGTGCCAACAGTATCGTTTAAAGTAATGTCCAGGCTCGAGTAATAGGGCCCTACATCACCCCCGGTGTAAACCTAGAGGTCGATGACTGTTGCTCCCGCATTGACTGCAAACAGAAACAATGCTGCAATCAATAAGACCAAACCTATCCTATTTCCCTCCCTCTGATTCGTTTGCGTTGAATGAATCTATACTGTACAGTCAGGTGCGCGCAAATGGTATGTCGATTAGTATATGCTCGAAAATACAGGTGAAAATAGTTTGATTGGCTGTGGTTGGGCAGGGTGTAAAATATGTCGACAGGGGCGGCATGTTGTAAGTGGAAAATTCCCAGTTAGAATCAACCTGAAGGGCAATTCCTGGCGGGAGGCCCAACAATTTTATATAATGCGTTGTAAGGTCTATAGACAAGGTATGCCATTGAGTCGGATTGACGCTGAAATTCAGAAAGGAAGCTTCGGTCTGAAGAATGAATTATCAAGATATTAAAAACGCTACGCAGCTGCTGGGGTTCGGCGAACGGGCCAGCCTCAAGGAGGTCAAGGAGCGCTACCGGGAGCTGGCCCGGCAGCACCACCCCGATGCCGGTGGGGAGGAAAACGAGGCGATGCAGGAGATCAACGCCGCCTATGCGCTGCTGCTCTCCTATCTGGCGGATTACCGATTTTCCTTTGCCGAAGAGGAATTCTACGAGCAGCAGCCGGAGGAGCGCTTGCGCCGGCAGTTCGATGACGATCCCCTGTGGGGCAATAAATAGCTGGGGGCTTTCACGCCTCCTCAACAACCTTCTGCAGCGCCTTGACCATCTCGCCTTTTATCCGCTTCCGGTACACCTCCCCCCGTATGCGGGGATTTTTCATCAGCAACATCATCAAGCCGTTTTTAATCCGGCTGCGCCAGTTACGCTGCGGAAAGTCGTAGCCGCCGTGGGTTTTGAAGTAGCGGTGGTCGGCGACGAAGGGGAACCGTAGCCGGCCCCAGACTTCGTCCCGCAGCAGTTTGTGGCCGGCGATGCCAAGGAAGGTGCGCGGTTTGCGGTAGTTCTGCTGGCTAAAGGTAACCAGGTGCCGGGTCAGCAGGTCGAGCTGTTCATCCAGAGTGACCGAGTCGTTGCCTTCGTCGCTGATGATGGCCACCAGGTTGGCTTCCATCATCTCGAAATAGGCTTGAAGAATCTCGCGAAGATGGGGATTGCGGCTCAGTGGGCCGGCGAGGACAATACCGATCTGCTTACCTTTTATATTCGGTATGTGCCCCATGAAAAAGGTGCGGTCGAAAAAGGTTTTCCAACGGGCGGAAAGATAGCGGTCTCGAATAGTGCCGGCATAGATGAGGATATCGGCGGTCATTACCCGGTCGCGGTAGAAGGGGATGAAATCGTCCCGATCTTCCAGCGGGCAGCAGTTGTCGTAGCCGCATTGAATGCAGCCCAGGCAACTGGTTTCAATGCGCAATTCCTGAAGATTGACGACTTCTGCTTGGCCGCCAAAGCTAGCTTGCAGCCGGGAAACCATCTGTGCCTGGTTGCCGGCAGGGTCTTTGGCATCGGTGATGATGAGCACTCTCTTATCCCCAGAATCGACGGCCGAAGGGGCCGAAGGGGCCGGACCGGGCCGATAGGGGGACGGTTCGACCAGCGCCGGTTGCGGTATCTGGAAAGTCGGCCGTTGTTGTGCGGCGGTCCGCAGGGCGTTGTCGGCAAACATCAGCAGACGGTGGCGTTTGTCTGTATCGAGCAAATCCTGCATATCGGCCGAGAAATCATCCAGGAAGCACATTCCCAAGTCATCACAGACTGTATGGATATATTGCAGGGCGGTATGGTCGTAGAAGTGTATCGAGGTAGCGATGGCCAAGGTGTATTTGCCCTGAAAAGCCGCAGTGGCATGCCGTTCCCAGATCAGCTCGATAAAGCGCTTGTAGTGGGCGTGAACCAGCAGGTAGTAGAGGGGAAAGCTCCATAGCACAACATCCGCCGCCGCGACTTGGTCGATGTCGGCAGCAAATCGTTGCGGATCATTTTCGATCTTCTGAATATCGCGTGCAATGTGGAGGGTGGAAAATTCGTGTTGCGGATTCTTTTTTGCGACGTAACGGACATACTGCAGGGTGGCGCTCAGGTCGCCCTTAGGACTGCCGTTCAACACGATGATATTCATTGATCCCTCCTGGATAATTGTATTTCCTGCTGATGCAATATTACCCCCGTTGTTCAATAAGGAAAGAGGTTTTGTGAAAATTGCCGGGTCGAGACCAATGGCCTGACCATTCCATGCCGTTGCCAGGCTTAGCACAGTTGTTAAACTTGAAAGTAACCCGAGAAAGTAACTGGCGCTGGAGAAGAGCCTGTGGTTGTGCTGGTTGACTTGATCGTCAATGGAACGTCCTTTGACAGCTTGCGATCTATGTTTCTATGGAGAGTGAACGGTAGATCACTAGGTCCATTCCTTGGCAGTCCACCGGACGTGCTCTTCAGGAACTTGATTTTTCCCCGCAGCAAAATATCCTTTAGTTAGTTTCCATTCGGAAACTCCGGATGGAAACTAGTTAAGAGTAGTACGGATTCGGCAAAGATAAATGTGATTGTTCGGTGGCCAAGGGGGGGGATGCGACGACCGGTCCTTCTCTGCGGTAGGGGTAATAAATGCGATTGAAGGCAAACAGTGTACTTTTTCTGTTGGGATTGGTGCTGCTGCTAGGCAGCCACTGTCAGGCGATGGCCGATGATAGCTGGTTTGTCAGTCTCTACGGGGGGCGAGCCTCTTATGATGACTTAGCGAATGCTTTTTCTGAGAAAGATTTTGTCGATTCCTATGTTGCGGTACTGGCCGTCGGCAAGGGCTTGGCGGACTATAAACATTATCTGCGCCTGGAAGGCGAAGGGCAGGTTGCGAAACATTGGGGGGAGCAAGACCACTTTGAATTTAACGCCTTGCTTGGTTTACGCTGGCTGCCGTTTCCTTGGGACCGTTATCTCGACACCAGTTTTGCGATGGGAGCGGGGCTCTCCTATGCCACTGATGAACCTGAAATTGAAGTGGAAAAAAATGACCGCACCGCGCGATTGCTGGGCTATCTGATGTTTGAGTTGGCGATGGTCGTTCCACGACAACCAAATTGGACCCTGTTTGCTCGGGTGCATCATCGCTCTGGAGCCTTTGGTCTCTTTGATGGAGTGAGTGGTGGCTCCAACGTGGTTGGGGCGGGGCTGAGGTATACCTTTTAGACCATCCGGTCTCTTGGCTAGCCCCCCTCAATAGGACCTTCCTTGCGTTTTACAACCATCTTTTGTGAGAGGCTGACGCAGCTTATGCTCCACTCCTTTCTATAGTGTGTCTTAGAGGTTGAACATATAAGCGCGATTTTCATATAGTAGGGTTTGATTATTTGAGAATATAATGGCCTATTAGAGTTTAAAGGGGAGAAGAACCATGACCATTCGACTGACTATTTTGTGTGAAAATACCGTAGCACGCCCCTTTGGCCTTCTCGGTGAACACGGCTTTGCCTGCTATTTAGAGACGCCCCAAGGCAATTATTTATTCGACACCGGACAGGGCCAGACCCTGATTCCTAACGCCCGCGCGCTTGGTAAAGATCTGGCGGATATCGATGCACTGCTCATCAGTCATGGTCATTATGACCATACGGGTGGTTTGCCGCAGGCCCTGGAGGCCCGCCATGGCTTGAACGTCTACGGCCATCCCGACATTTTCACCGCTCGTTACTGGGACATTGAAGGTCAACGCCGCTATGTTGGCATCCCCTATCAGCGCAAGTATCTCGAATCTCTCGGTGCGCGCTTTTGCCTCCATCGAGAACTGATTGAAGTCGGTCCCGGAGTCTATCTGACCGGTGAAATTCCGCGACGCACTGCTTTTGAAAAGGGAGACAGCCAGCAATTTGCCGTCAGCTCCGATGGCAAAATTCTGCAACCTGACCCGATGGTTGATGACCTATCGATGGTGGTCGCTTCACCTAAAGGCCTGATTCTGGTCCTCGGTTGCGCCCATGCCGGACTGGTCAACATTATCCAGTATGTATCGGAAAAGTTCGAAGGCGAGAAGATTTATGCAGTGGTCGGAGGGACTCATTTAGGCTTTGCCGGTACTGAGCAGTTCGAAGAAACCCTTAAGGTGCTCGATGATTTTAATGTCGAGAAGGTCGGTGTTTCTCACTGCACCGGTTTGCCCAAAGCGGCGCAACTAGCATCCCGGTTGGGAGAACGGTTCTTTTTCGGTAGTGTAGGGACCGTGCTTACGATCTAACGATGTCGTGTGTCCTTGGCAAACCAACAACCTTGCAAGGACCTAATATTCAAAAAATAATATATTGACAGAACGACTCTTTATGGTTGAGGGTAGAACAGTGTTACAGTGAGGTCCTTTCAAGGTTGTCTTTTCTGGAGCTGTTTTTTCTCACAGTGTTTAAGAGAGACATCCTGAGAATGTTTATACACCCTATATGGTCACTTGTTGCGTTTGTTTGGGGCCATATGTGCAGCACAATGTCTGCTAACTATGAGCTTAGGAGGAACGAAAATGAGTGAGAGCAACCAAGCTTGGGAAAATCTGAACACTGCCGTTGTCGTATCGGACCCTGATTTCAACGTAACCTATGCCAATAAGCGGGCATTCGAACTCTTTGATGAGTTGAAGATTGCCGGGCTGGAAGTCGGCAAGAACATGGCCGCCTGTCATCAGCCGGCAACCATGGTCAAGCTGAAAGAAATCTATCAGAAATTCGCAGACAAAAAAATCAAGATCAACCATCTGACTATGGACGGCCCCGAAGGCACCCTGACCATCGTCAACGTACCCTTCTACAATGGCGAGGCCCTGGGTGGCGTAGTGGAAATGGTCTTCGAGGGTTCGCTGGCCTGATCCCGTTTGAAAATTCAAGCCTGCCATTATCGGCAAGGCTGTTTGAGTTGTAGACAAGAAGCCTGTCGGGATGCCCCGTCAGGCTTCTTGTCTTTGGGCCTAGGAGGGTGTCGGACTTGCCATAAACCGACTGCAAAATCGTCTGATCAGTCCATATTTCCGATAACTTTCGCCAAATAGCCCTGCTATTCGCTCTCAAATTCTCGAAAATCTGGCCTCGAACAGCCAGTTTTTCGTTTCGGCCCGTTAAGTCCGACACCCTCATAGCTGTCAGTGAAGGGCTATGGTTCGTTGCCGTTGTTTATCGCCTGTGTCGGGGCTGGTGGCAGAAAGGATCGCTCTATGAAGTCCCGCCACTGGCTCCAATAGGGCTGGCCGCCAACATCGTAGGTATTGTTGTGGCCGGCGCCGGGAATGAGATAGAGGGTCTTGGGGTGCGGAGCCCGGGCGAAGAGCTGGTGAGCCATCTTCGGCGGTACGATGCGGTCGCTCTCGCCCTGGAACAGGAGCAACGGACAGCGCAGTTGGTCGATCTTACCCAGGTTGTCGTAACGGGAACTGAGCGCCCACCAGCCGAGCAGGGCATAGCTCAGGGGCTGGTGGTACCAGCCCATGCTCGCCACCGAGGTGAAGGCCGATTCCAGCACCAGGCCGGCCGGTGGCACCTCCACTGCCATCTGCATAGCCACCCCTGCTCCCAGGGAGCGGCCGAAGTAGATCATCTGCTGTGGCTTCCAGCCCCGCTGCTGCAGCCAGGCCAGCGCTCCGCGCATATCGTTATAGCTGCCCTGTTCGCTAATCTGGCCTTCACTCAGGCCGTAGCCTCGATAATCGAAGATAAATACCGTCAGCCCCAGGCTCTGGAACTGGGCCAGATTGTCGATGCGGTGCGAGATGTTGCCGGCGTTGCCGTGGGCGAAGAGCAGCAGCGGCCGTTCCGCCTTGCCCGGCAGTAGCCAGCCATGCAGGCGCACGCCATCGGCCGCCGGGAACCGCACCTCTTCGTAGTCCAGTCCGGCCGCTTCGGGGGTGGCATGTAGGGTCCGCTCGGGAAAGAAGATATAGTGTCGGTCCATGGCGTCGAAAGTGTGTGCGCTGCTGGCAAGCGCCAGCAGCATAAAAATCAGGAACCACTGCTTAAAGATGTTCATCCTTGTCCCATTAAGCTTCTCACAATATGAATCGGACGCTGATAAAGTCTGATTCATCGCATACGCAGATCAACCAAATGTTTCATCCTTGCTATAGAGTCTTATCCGCGTTTATCTGCGTCCTTTTAAGCTATTAAGCCCCGTATCGGTTTTCGCCCTGTCCAACGAGATAACTTAAAGTTTGATGCTTTCGTAAAAAGTCAGGAGCTGGCTAAATGAAAAGTTTAGCAGGTTAAAGCAGCATCGCCGCCTCATGGAAGGCTTAATCCTCGCCTTTGTCAGGCAAGGGCCCGTCAAACGGATCGAACCATTTGCAATTCTAGGATGTTATGGCAAACTTTCAACAAAGAAAGAGGCTTGGATAAGGCCGGTCGTTTTTGATTTAGTCAAAGGAGGAATCACGATGGTCAAATGCAAGAATTGTGGGCGTAAAGTGTTGGGTGAGACCTTGCTTTGCTGTCACTGTGGTTATCCTCAATCGGTAGCCAAGGTGGTCCCTTGGCCCCGGCAGCTTTGGCCGGTGACACCGCAACAGTTCTGGAAGGCAATCATGCTGCTGACCCTACTTCTCGGTACCCTGTCTACGGTCGGCCTCTTTGTTCATATTCAGCGGGGCTTGCCGTGCCTGTATTACATTTATCCCTTTGTGCTGAGTCTAGCCGTTTTTCTCTGGGCCGACCTGGGTGCGCGGAAGAACATCCGTTAAGGTTGCGGATTAAACAATTTGCAGCAACAACAAAGCCAGGCAGAGTTTATCTGCCTGGCTTTGTTGTTTGCGCGGACAAGATGAGGAGTCAGCTTAGCAATAAGACTCCTATTTTAAGCTTGCGGGAAATCCATTCCGCACATGCCTACCACTGAAGAACGCTCTTATTGCCATATTCCAGACTTGTTGTTTCTCGACAATTCTTCGGTTTTGAGAAAATCAGTTTTCTGTTCGAAGTCAAAGCGTCGGTAGACCACGGCATAACCTCGCTCCAGTAGCATTCGGTTGAGTAACCGGCCATCTTGCAAATAAACGTAAGCCAGCAGTCGGTTATAGCGGTCGCGCTTTTTCTCTTCGGTTTTCAGCAGTACGGTCTTTCCCTTAACCGATTCGATAAGGTAGTTTTTCCCTGTTTGGTTGATCTGGCGTAAGGTGCACGGTTCGACGCCCCAACGCTGGTAATAACGATCTCGCTGCGATGCTTTGTGCTCCGGAGCGTCGATGCCAAGCAGTCGTACGGTGCCGACGCCAGCCACTTCGATGGTGTCGCCGTCGTAGATCCATTTGACCTGGCCGGACAGGGTTTCAGCGGGGGTCAGGGTGGGCAGCAGCAGGCAGAGCAGCAACGCTGCCGTCAGAAACCTGCACTGCAGCCGCTGGAGCATCAGGGACGGCCCCACAGCAGACGGGCGAAGAAGCCGGTGAAGAAGCCCCAGATCAGGTTGTAGCCGACGACGAACAGGGGGGTGAAGGTGCCGAGGCCAAGGCCCAGGGCTCCATGAAGGGTCTGGTTGGGGAAAACGTAGAAGAGTTGCCAGGCGGTAGGCAGCAGGCTGGCCCAGAGGCCCTTGCGAATCCAGCTGGAGCGGGCGCGGGGGCTGGCGACTGTGATGAAATAGGCCAGGCCCCAGAGGCCCCCCCAGACTAGCCGAGGATAGAGCCAGGCCAGGGACCATTGCGGTGTCATGTTCACGCCGGCAAGTTGGGGTAGCCCGAGGCTGCTGCCGAGCCAGACGGCCAGGCTGTTGAACAGGGCGCCGAGTAGCCCGGCGCAGAAACAGACGCTTAGTATGGCCTTGGTGCGGTGCATGTCTTCTCCCAAAATATTGGTTTAAGAGAGCTCTTCGTTCAGACTGCCGGTACGGTAGCCTTCAAGGTCAAGCGTTACAAAGTGAAAACCGGATTTTTTACAGTGGGCGATCAGGTCGCTGCGCAGAGGCTCTTGAATCAGTTTGAGTTGCTCGGCAGGTGGCACTTCGATACGGGCAGTGCTGCCATGATGGCGAACTCGGTAGTTTTCGAATCCCTGCTGGTTGAGATAGGTTTCGCAATCTTCCACTTGGGACAGTGCCGCGACTGTGATGGGCGTGCCATAGGGGATACGTGAAGCAAGGCAGGCGAAGGCCGGTTTGTTTGCCGTCGGCAGGTTAAGCTGGTGGCTCAGCTTACGTACATCCTGTTTGGTCAGGTTCGCTGCCAACAGAGGTGAAAAAATGCCAAGCTCCTTGATCGCTTCGCTTCCTGGGCGATAATCGCTAAGATCGTCCAGGTTGGATCCTTCAACCAGACGAGAGAAACCGAGTGTCTGAGCCCGATCAAGACAGGATCGCATAAGAATTTTTTTGCAATGGTAGCAGCGTCGGGCGTCGTTTCGGGCCACCTCAGGTGTTTGTAGCGGATCGACAGCGATTAATTCCTGATGAACTCCGAGTTGGGCGGCCAGGGTCCTGCTTTCATTTTGTTCGCGAGTGGGAAAGAAGGGCGAAACGGCGGTTATGGCCAACACTCGCTCCGCACCGAGTAGATCTCTTGCTACTCGTAGCAGCAGGGTCGAATCGACGCCGCCGGAAAAAGCCACCGCGACCGATTCGAAGCAGGCTAACTGTGTTTGCAGGGCGAGTAATTTTTCCTGCGGGGTCACTGGTTTAACCCTTCACATCGAAGACGCCTGTTGACAGATAGCGTTCGCCGGTATCGCATAGCACCGTGACTACATTGTGGCCGGGACCGAGTCGCTTAGCAATTTGCAGGGCGGCAGCGACGTTGGCTCCGGCGGAGATGCCGACGAACAGGCCTTCCTTGAGGGCCAGGCGGGCGGTGGTGTCCATGGCCAGTTGGTCCTCGATGGCGATGACTTCCTGGTAGATGGCGGTATCAAGCACCTCCGGTATAAAACCGGCGCCAATGCCTTGAATACGGTGCGAACCAGGCACACCACCGGACAATACCGGCGAGGCTGCCGGCTCTACGGCGGCAATGAGTACGTCGGGATTTTGAGCTCGCAGGGCGCGACCGACACCGGTGATGGTGCCGCCAGTACCGACTCCAGCAACAAAGGCGGCGACTTGGCCATCCAGGGCTGCAAGAATTTCTGGCCCGGTGGTCTGCTCATGGACGCGGGGGTTAGCCGGGTTGTTGAACTGCATGGGCATAAAACATTTTTTTTTATTGCTGATCTCTTGGGCTTTGGCAATGGCACCGCGCATGCCCTGGGAGCCGGGGGTCAGGATCAATTCAGCGCCGTAGGCGCCAAGCAGTCGCTGTCGTTCGATACTCATGGTGTCCGGCATGGTCAGAATCAGCCGATAGCCTTTGACCGCGCAGACCAGGGACAAGCCGATGCCGGTATTGCCGCTGGTGGGTTCGACGAGAGTGTCGTCCGGTTTAATGCTACCGTCTTGTTCGGCCTGCTCGATCATGGCTAAAGCAATACGGTCTTTAACGCTGCCGCCGGGGTTGGTTGATTCCATTTTCCCCCAGAGGTTGGCACTGTCGGTATCGACCATCTTGTTGAGGCGCACCAGGGCGGTTTGGCCGATCTGGCCGAGGGAGCTATTGCTGATGGGGATGGTCACGGGTTCCTCCAGGCTGGTTTATCGAAAAGGAGTCCATCCTACTTAAATAGACTTTGGATGAGCTGTCAAGGTTGAAATGGTCCGGTTCGTTTGTGCCACCCGACTGGAAATCAAGACCGGCGGGTCGNNCGCCCTACTTTTTGTCCAAGCCAACAAAAAGTAGGCAAAAAATGGCTGCCACTGCGTGGGGCATGCTGTCACGCAGGTAAGGAGAAGGCTAAAAACGCTTGAGACATTCCACCGTGGCAGCAGTTTCTTTGCGCGGCCCTTCTTCCGAAAGTTGGTTGCTAAAATTCTCGGTCGGCTTCTTTTTCCAACAGTGATCGAAGGTGTTGTTGGGTTTAAAACCCATAACGCATATGCAACACCGCTACGGCACCCTCTCACGTTGGCTGCCTGCAAGCTGTTCCAATGACAGGGGAGTCGACGACGAAGCGGCTTGGCTTAAATATCGTGACGTAGGAAAATCGATCCGACGATCCCCGAGACAGTAATCCGGCTGCTGGCCGCTAACAAAAAGGCGGCCTTGCGGCCGCCTTTCGTTCATATCAGCCCCTGAATCAGGCCAGATTTTCTTTGATGCGTTTAACGGCTTCGATGACGTTGTCCCGATCACCGAAAGCTGAAAGCCGGTAGTAGCCTTCGCCACTGGGACCAAAGCCGCTGCCGGGGGTGCCGACCACGTGGCACTCGGAGAGCAGCTTGTCGAAAAAGTCCCAACTGCTCATGGCACCCGGTGTCTTGAGCCAGATATAGGGGGCGTTGATACCGCCGTAAACGGTCAGGCCGGCGGCTTTCAGACCCTCACGAATGAGGCGGGCATTCTCCATGTAGTAGTCGATGGTCTCCTGAATCTGAGCCCAGCCTTCGTCGGAATAGACGGCTGCGGCAGCCTTCTGCACCGGGTAGGAGACGCCGTTGAATTTAGTCGACTGACGGCGGTTCCACAGCTTGTTGAGGGAGGATAACTCACCGTCGGCGGTACGGGCCATCAGGGCCTCTGGCACCACGGTGAGGGCGCAACGCACGCCAGTAAAGCCGGCAGTCTTGGAGAAGCTGCGGAATTCGATGGCACATTTTTCTGCGCCTTCGATCTCGTAGATGGAGCGAGGAATTCCCGGTTCGGTAATGAAGGCCTCATAGGCGGCGTCGTAAAACAGCACTGCCTCGTTAGCCAGGGCATAGTCGACCCACTTCTGCAAATTCTCTTTGGTGGCTACGGTGCCAGTCGGGTTGTTGGGGTAGCAGAGGTAAACGATGTCGACCTTTTCCGTGGGAATGGCCGGGGTGAAGCCGTTCTCCTCAGTGCAGGGCAGGTAGACCATGCCTTCGTAGTAGCCCTTTTCGTCGGCTTCGCCGGTGCGGCCGATCATGACATTGGTGTCGTTATAGACCGGATAGACCGGATCGCAGATAGCCACCTTATTGTCGAGGGCGAAGATGTCGAGGATATTGGCGCAGTCGCATTTGCTACCGTCGGAGATGAAGATCTCCGAGGCCTTCAAAGAGACACCCAGGGGCTTGTAGGCCTTCTCGATGAGGGTGTCGATGAGGAACTTGTAGCCCTGCTCGGGACCGTAGCCCATGAAGGAATCCCCTTGGGTCAGGTTGTCCACCGCTTTATGAAAAGCGTCGATAACCACCGGAGCCAGAGGTTGGGTGACATCGCCGATGCCGAGTTTGATAACCTTAGCTTCAGGGTTGGCGTCGGTAAAGACTTTGACCCTGCGGCCGATTTCGGGAAACAGGTAGCCGGCCTTGAGCTTGAGATAGTTGTCGTTTAAACGTGCCACAGATAATCCTCCAGTTTGTTTGTATAATTCAGAGGGAATACGTTCAGTTCGAATTCCTATGATTTAAATTGGTTAGACCCTTGGCTGAAGCTGCGAAGGGAACAAAAAAAATATTTTACCGCAGAGTACGCTGAGAAAAGAAAAAGACAGATTTCCCTGGGCTTCTCTGCGTTCTCTAGTGAGCGAAGCGAACGGGCGGTGAAAAACAGATTTTGAGATTTTCACTTTACGCTGCAACAGCCATGATTATTTAGTTCAGTCCCAGAATGTCCTGCATATCATAAATGCCAGGTTGTTGAGCGTCGATCCAGCCGGCGGCCCGCACTGCACCACGAGCGAACATATCGCGGCTCATTGCCCGGTGGGTAATCTCGATGCGCTCGCCCATGCCGATGAAGTAGACAGTATGCTCGCCGACAATATCGCCACCGCGTACGGTCTGCATGCCGATTTCGTCCTTGGTGCGGGCGCCGCACATCCCTTCGCGATGGTAGACAGCGCTCTGCTGATAGTCGCGACCGAGGGCATCGGCGACGATCTCACCCATGCGTACCGCGGTGCCGCTCGGCGAGTCCTTCTTCTGATTGTGATGTAGTTCGACAATTTCCACGTCGAAGCCGTCGCCAAGAATTTTGGCGGCATCCTTAAGGATCTTGAAACAGGCGTTAACGCCGACGCTCATGTTGGGCGCTAGTACCACCGGAATTTGTTCGGCAAATTTCTCTGCAGCCGCTCTCTGTTCTGGGGTAAAACCGGTGGAGCCAATAACCATTTTCTTGCCAAGGCGGGCGCACACTTCGAGGTTTTTCAGGGTCACCTCGGGGAAGGTGAAATCGATGAGAACCTCGGCGTCCTGCAGGGCCTGTTCGTGGCTGTCGGTGATAGTGACGCCAAGGGGGCCGCAGCCGGCGATACTTCCGGCGTCCTGGCCGAGCATTTCGTGGCCGGCCATTTCCAGCGCGCCGGCCAGCTCCAGGCCTTCGCTTTCTTTGATGGCGGTGATGATGCGGCCGCCCATACGTCCGGCAGCGCCGTTAACGGCAATTTTAACCATAGTTTCCTCCCCGGTTTGACCGGTATCTGTGCTTAAACGATCAGGTCGTGACGGGCCATGACCGTTTTCAGTTGTTTGACACTCTGCGGTTGCATGGTGACCAGGGGCAGACGCACCCCGGCTTTGCAAAGGTTCATCAGTTCAAGAGCGGCCTTGACCGGGGTCGGATTCGACTCGATGAACATGATGTTGTGAATATCGAGTAGGTCAAAGTGCTTCTGTCGAGCGTCCTCCCAGTGGCCGTCTTCAATGGCGGCAACCAAAGCTCTGACCGCCGCTGGCATGATGTTGGCGGTAACCGAGATCACCCCCTTGGCGCCGACGGACATGAAGGGCAGAGTCAGGCTATCGTCGCCGGACAGGATGGTGAATTCCTCACCGGTACGGGCCAGGATCTCGCCGGCCTGATTGACGCCGCCGGAGGCATCCTTAAGGCCGATGATGTTAGGTGTTTCAGCAAGACGTACGGTGGTCTCCACAGCCAGGTTGATGCCGGTGCGACCGGGGACGTTGTATAGCATCTGAGGCAGGGCAATCTGTTCCGCCACGGTCTTGAAATGCTGGTAGAGACCCTCTTGGGAGGGCTTATTGTAGTAGGGGGTGATGAGCAGCGCGCCGTCCGCACCCGCCGCCTTGGCCGCATTGGTCAGTTCAATAGCTTCGCGGGTGGAGTTGGAGCCAGTGCCCGCCAGAATCGGCACCCGTTTGTTGACCTGCGCAACACAGGCACGAATGACTTCTGTGTGCTCCTGATGATCGAGGGTTGCCGCCTCGCCGGTACTGCCGCAGGGTACGATGCCATCAGTGCCGTTCTCGATCTGGAACTCGACAAGTTGCCGAAATGCCTCCTCGTCAAAGCGCCCCTCATTGTCGAAGGGAGTGACGATGGCCACGATAGATCCTCTGAACATGTCTGGTTCCTCCAGTATTTGCGAATCAATTGGACGCGTGTTGCCACCGAAGTTCCGGAGGCAGGCAGCGGGCTCAGATCCCGTCCGGGATACATTCCCCCTTGATCAGGTCGTCATAGGTTTCCCGCTGGCGGATCACCAGAACCTGGTCACCCTTGACCATCACCTCTGGGGTGCGAGGCCGACTGTTGTAGTTGGAGGCCATGGTAAAACCGTAAGCCCCGGCTGAGGTGACGGCCAACAGTTCGCCCTGTTTGAAGACCGGTATTTCCCGGTCCTGAGCGAGAAAATCGCCCGACTCGCAGATCGGTCCAACCACATCGGCAACCATTCGTTCGCTGGTTGAGCGGTCTACCGGTTCGATGCCCTGATAAGAGCCATAAAGGGCTGGTCGGGCCAGGTCGTTCATAGCCGCATCGACGATGACAAAGTTTTTTGCTTCGCCTTCCTTGACGTACAGAACCTTGGCAGCAAGAATGCCGGCGTTGCCGACCATCATCCGGCCTGGTTCGAAGATCAGGGTTACATCCAGACCGTCGGTGGCTTCGATGATCGCCTTGGCGTAATCGGCAGGGCTCGGTGGTTCTTCGTCATCATAGGTGATTCCCAGGCCGCCGCCCAAATCGAGATACTTGATGGCGAAGCCTTCTTGTTTCAGTATCTCGACCAGTTCGCGAATCTTTTTGATGGCATCGACAAAGGGGGATAGTTTGGTCAGCTGACTGCCGATGTGGCAATCGACACCAATTACCTCCAGGTTAGGCATGGCAGCGGCGCGGCGGTAATCTTCCAGCGCCTGGCTGATGTTGATACCGAACTTGGCCTGTTTCATCCCCGTGGAGATGTAGGGGTGGGTTTGGGGATCGACATCGGGATTGACGCGAATGGCGATACCGGCCTTCTTGCCGAGCCGCCCGGCAACCCGGTCGATGGTCTCCAGCTCCTGAGGCGATTCGACGTTAAACATCAGGATGCCGGCCTTGAGGGCTGCTTCGATTTCCGGCTCGGTTTTGCCTACGCCGGAATAGACAATTTTTTGAGGATCGCAGCCGACTTGCTGAGCGCGAAACAGTTCCCCGCCGGAAACCATGTCAAAGCCTGCGCCGAGAGTAACAAAGGTCTTGAGTACAGCTAGATTGCTGTTGGCTTTGATGGAATAACAAACGATATGGGGGACGCTGGCAAAGGCTGAAGTGAAGGCCTCCATATGGCGGCTCAGAGTGGCATGGGAATAGAGGTAGAAGGGGGTGCCAACCTGGGCGGCGATATCCTTGACGGCAACCTCTTCGCAATAAAGGTCGTTTCCCTGGTACTGAAAGTGGTTCATGGGATCTCTCCTGAAATTCGCTAGCGAAACTATGAAAAAAGTAAGCGATTGAATATATATTAATGGCCCGAAACCGAGCAGGTAATGCTTAACACAAGCCCGTCGGGGATGTCAAAAACCGCCCTGCGGGGTAATGACCAAGCTGTCGGAAAGTGCGCTTTCCAGCACCCGTTCGGCCTGCCGCGCGACAGTGCGGATGGCATAGACGTAGCTGCGGCCTGTTTCAAAACCGCTATCCACAAAACGCGGCTGGTTGAGCAGCTCTTGGTTGCGGGGAGCGGCATCAAAGGCCCGTCCGGGACGACGGCGATAGACCTGGTAGCCGAGGAGTTCCATATCCGCAGGTAACGCCACGGTTTGCCAGCTGAGCAGTAGGTCGCCATTTTGGCGCTCGGCTTTGGGCGCGGCGGGAGCGGGAGGCGGCACTGCCAGGGTCTGACGTCGCTCGATGGATGGTCCGTCCTGACCCCAGCGATTAAAGGGGACTACTTTGTAGCTATAGCCCAGGCCAGGCTCAAGGTCGGTGTCGAGGAGAAACAGTTGGCCGTTGCGGCGCTGGGTATGTCCCAGGTAGTCGAGTTCTACCAGCCGCCACAGAGGTGCATTGTCCCGACAGTCTGGGCAGTCTTCTGCGGGATCGAAGCTCTGACGATAGACGCGGAACCCGGCCAGATCGGTCAACTCGCTGCCATCCTGATTGCGGCGGGGCTGGCTCCAGCTGAGCAGCAAAGCGTCGCCCTGCTGGTGCAGGGTCATCTCCGGCGGCGCCGCTGGGAACGGTTGCGCCAGGGGCCGTACCGGGCCCTTGGTGCCGCAGCCGGCCAGCAGAAACAGAAAAGCCAGCATCAGGACAATGGGGCGCAATCGACGATTCATGGCATCAAGCCCTTTCGGCCCTTTCTTGGCGGGCCCGGGCGATTTCCCGCTGTACGGCCTCACGGGCTGTACCGCCGGTGGCACGGCGGGCGTTGACCGAGGCGTCCAGGGTGACATAGTCGTAAATATCGGCTTCGATGTGCTCTGAGAAAGAGCGGAACTCTTCAAGGCTCAATTCGGGAATGTCCTTGTCGTTCTCGATGCAGTAACGCACTGTCTTACCAACGATCTCGTGAGCATCGCGAAAGGGGATGCCTTTGCGTACCACATAGTCGGCCACGTCGGTGGCGGTGGAGAATCCTCGCGCAGCGGCTTCTCGCATGTTTTCAGCCCGGACGGTCAGCTGGTCGATCATGTCGGCAAAGACTTTGAGGCTGCCTTTGACCGTGTCGATGGTGTCGAACAGCGGCTCTTTGTCTTCCTGCATGTCCTTATTGTAGGCCAGCGGCAGAGCCTTCATCACCGTCAGCAGGCTCATCAGATTGCCGTAGACCCGGCCGGTCTTGCCTCGTACCAATTCAGGCACGTCGGGGTTCTTCTTTTGCGGCATGATCGAGCTGCCGGTGCAGAAGGCATCGGACAGGGAGATGAAATCAAAATCAGCGCTCGACCAGAGGATCAACTCCTCAGACAGGCGTGACAGGTGCATCATCAGGATCGCTGCGGAACTGCAGAATTCGAGAGCGAAGTCCCGATCGGAGACGCTGTCGAGGCTGTTGCGGGTCACACCGTCAAAGCCGAGCTGTTCAGCAACGAATTCCCGGTCGATGGGGAAGGTGGTCCCGGCCAGAGCGCCGGCGCCCAAGGGCATCTGGTTGAGGCGTTTGAAGAGGTCTGTGAAGCGACCGGCATCGCGGCGCAGCATTTCGTAATAGGCCAGCATGTGGTGGGAAAAGAGCACCGGCTGGGCGGTTTGCAAGTGAGTATAGCCGGGCATGATCACCGCCAGGTTGGTTTCCGCTTGGCTGAGCAGCGCTTCTTGTAGCTTGTCGAGATAGCCGCGAACGGATTGCAACTCATCCCGCAGGTAAAGACGCACGTCGAGGGCCACCTGATCGTTACGGGAGCGGGCCGTGTGCAGCTTGCCGCCCACCGAGCCGATGCGTTCGATGAGCCGCGCCTCGATGTTCATGTGAATATCTTCCAGGGTCACCGAGAATTCGAAATCTCCCGCCTCTATATCTGTCTGGATGCTTTCCAGGCCAGCGATGATGGTCTGCGCTTCCTCATCGGTAATGATGTCCTGCTTGGCCAGCATACGCGCATGGGCGATGGAGCCCTGAATATCGTAGCGATAGAGGCGCTGGTCGAAATCGATGGAGGCGGTGAAAGCTTCGACAAATTCGTCAGTCGGCTGGGTGAAACGGCCAGCCCAGGGTTTTTTGCTCATGGTGAATGTACTCCAGTTTATGGGAAACAGGACCGCTGGCACTTAAAAAAATGACGTCCTGATAAAACATTTATGCTGATAAGCGTTCAAATTCTTTTTAGTCGGCCGGTTCCGCCCGGCCGGGCGGCTTACTTTTCTTTGTACCGACGAAAGAAAAGTAAGCAAAAGAAAGCGGCCCCACCGTTGGCCCGCTTCCAGCGGGTTCCCTCGCTTCGGGATTATAATCCGGGAAGGACGAAAACTCGCTGCGCTCAGACATCCGTCCTTCTGTTCCGGATGAAAATCCCTACGTTCGGCGGTACTCACAGGGGGTGAAAACCGTAAGGCGTAAAGCGTTAGACCCGGTGCCGTTTCATCCCCTGTGACGCTGCCGGAGCGCCTTTTTCTGCCTACTCTTTTTTGGTGTGAAAAAAGAGTAGGGCGTCGTGCGGGGCCGCAACCCCGCGGTGTTGAACTATTTACATAGAACAGGCGATATTACTTTGGCAGCTCAGATCGGCTTGTTCTGTTTCTTCCTCATAGCGCTGCGAACCCGCAGGCGCAACGAATTGAGACGAATGAAGCCTTCCGCGTCGGCCTGGTTGTAGACCTCGTCAGCCTCGAAGGTGGCGATTTCCGGATCGAACAGGCTGTCGGTGTCGGACTTGCGGCCAACCACCCGGCAGTGGCCCTTGTAGAGTTTGACCCGGGCCATGCCATTGACGCACTTCTGGGTTTCGTCGATCAGGGCCTGCATGGCCTCCCGCTCGGGGGCGAACCAGTAGCCGTTGTAGACAACAGCAGCGTAGCGAGGGATCAGGGAGTCACGGAGGTGTAGTACCTCGCGGTCCATGGTGATCTGCTCGACACCGCGATGGGCTTCTTCGAGAATAGTGCCGCCGGGAGT
>LGVF01051594.1_pt3 | contig 27338 bp, 19 predicted proteins | sample 469901 | NCBI WGS metagenome assembly LGVF01 (sample SAMN03893561, study PRJNA290197) | marine sediment metagenome | material: sediment; isolation source: combined push core samples #3730, #5133, and #5579 collected at Hydrate Ridge | place: Pacific Ocean: Hydrate Ridge
AGATTGCTTTCTTTAAGTTAGGTAATCAGAATGAATATTGGTCGCCAAGCGATACTTTAACAGGACAAGCTTTAAAAGAATGGAAATTTCAAGGATATATAAAAGATTATTTAAGAGTAGTAAGGGGGGTAGACGATCAAATAGGAAGATTAATAAAATATCTTGATGACACAAATTTGGCTGATAATACAATAGTTATTTATTCTTCAGATCAAGGATTTTTCTTGGGAGAATATGGTATGTTTGATAAGAGATTTATGTATGAAGAATCTTCTAAGATGCCATTTGTGATGCGTTTCCCTAATCATTTAAAGAAAGGAGTAAATACAAATATTATTTCAGAAATAGATATAGCACCAACTTTATTAGATTTTGCAGGAGTAGATGTGCCAAAAGATATTCAAGGTAAGAGTTTTGCAAATATATCAGAAGGTAAAGACAATAAATGGAGAGATGCATATTATTATCATTATTACGAATACCCTTGGTGGCACCACATACAACCACATTATGGAATACGTACAAGTGATTGGAAATTAATTCATTTTTACTATTCAATGGATGTGTGGGAGTTGTACGATATGAAAAACGACCCAGAAGAAATGCATAATATTTATGGCAAAGTAGGTTATGAGGAAATAACATTTGACCTAAAAAACCAGCTGATAAATTTACAAGATGAATACAAAATGGATAAATCTTTAGATGAGCTTAAAGCAATGACTGATGCACGAATTAACCGTGTTTATGGAAATCAGGAAGTAGAGATTAAGGATAAGAAGAAATAAAACATTGTTATTCTAATACGTCATTTCGACTAAGCCAAGCGCATGGAGAAATCTCATGTAAAAAGGAATAGTTTTATCTTCCCTCGAGATCTCTCCACTGCACTTCGTTCCGGTCGAGATGACGATGACAGGAAAATGAAATCAATAAAAAAAAGCAATAATGAAAACCAAAAATGTATTATCCTTAGCAATAGTCTTAGTATTCAGCCTAAGTACATATTCGCAAAATGAAAATTCAAACTTTTCTAAAAGAGAAATCTACAAAACTGTTGATACTCTAGAACTAGGAATAAATGTTTTCATACCAAAGAAGCAAGACCCCAGTAAAGCAGCTGTAGTTTTGTTTCACGGAGGTGGATGGAACAATGGCAAACCTCAGGCAATGCAACGATATGCTGAATATTTTAGCAATAGAGGTTTGGTTGTATTTACTCCTGAGTACAGAGTAAGAAAAAGAAATAATACTACAATAGTTGAAGCGGTAGAAGATGCCAAAAGTGCTGTGGCCTGGGTGAAATCTCATGCTAATAAATACAATTTTGATGCGAGTAAACTTATTGTTGGAGGTGGGTCAGCAGGGGGGCATTTAGCTACAAGTACAGCAATGTTACCTGATGTGGGAGATGAAAAGCCAAAACAAGATTATGCCCCAAGTTGTTTGATTTTGTTTAATCCTGTTTTAGGTGTAAGTAAAGAAGGTTATGGGTATAGAGTTGTTGTTGAAGAGGTAAAACCATATGGTTTGAAATGGCAACAGTTATCGCCTATAGAACATATTAAGGAAGATTTACCACCTATGATAGTTGTGGTAGGAGACAAAGACAAGGTTCTAAATAAACATCTTGCACTGAAGTTTGAAGAAAGAATGAAAAATAAAGGAAATGATTTCACATTAAAAATATACCCTGGTGCCGAACATTCTTTCTTTAATTTTGGCTACGGTAAGAAACAAGGTTATCCAAAAGGAACTGTAAACAAGTATTATTACGAAGTTTTACAAGAATTAGACAACTACTTAGTTAAGCAAGGATATCTTGAAAAAGGTAATAAAATTGATATACCTAAAGACGCAATATATCCAATAAGAAATCAGTAAAAAAGATAAAATGAATATCATAAAAAGTATATTACTAGCAATCACAATTACCTTTTCTATAAGTAATTCTTTTGCTCAACAAAAAAATGTATTAGTTTTTATAGTTGACGACCTTGGATATCATGATTTATCATCAAAAGGATCTGAACTATACGAAACACCAAATATTGATGCCTTAGGAGAACAAGGAGTTGATTTCAGCAATGCTTATGTTAGTCATCCACGTTGTTTGCCATCTCGTTATGGATTACAAACAGCTAAGTATCCAGGTAGTAACCGCATACCAGGTGGGGGGAAAGTTGGTGAGATTATGGATAACGATTTAACAATCGGACAAGCTTTTAAGGATAGAGGATATGAAACTTTCTTCGCTGGAAAATGGCACTTAGGAAAGAGTGAAGAGTATTGGCCACAGAACAGAGGCTACGACATAAACATTGCAGGATGTCATGCAGGAGCACCAATCTCATACTTCTTTCCATATAATGTATCTATAAGTGGTAAGAGCAAAAAAAGTGGACATGGAGAGATTGTAGGATTGGAGGATGGAAAAACGGGAGAGTATATCACTGATAGACTTACGGATGAAACAATAAAGTTTATAGAAAAAGATCATAAGAAACCTTTCTTTGCAATACTTAATCACTACGGAGTTCACACACCTTTTCAGGCTCCTAAAGAAATGGTTTCAAAGTACAAGAAAAAGCTAAAGGGAATGAATTTCGAAGGCCCTAAGTTTGTAGAAAAAGATGGGGAAACTAAACAATATCAAGACAACGCTATATATGCTGCTATGATAGAAAGTGTAGATCTTAGTTTAGGTAGAATCATAAAATCTTTAAAAGATCAAGACCTATATGATAACACTATTATAGTATTTTCATCTGATCATGGTGGATTATCAAATAGAGGTATTGGAAATAATAGAGGTATAGCTACATCAAATTTACCTTTAAGAGCAGGCAAAGGTCATCTTTATGAGGGAGGAATAAAAGTTCCATTTATTATGGCAGGTGCAGTTTCTTACAAAAATAAAGTATGTGATGAAGTAACTTCAAATATAGACTTAATGCCTACTTTACTTGAACTTTGTGATTTAGAAAAGCCTAAAAATAAAATTGATGGTGTTAGTATTGCTCAATCTATATTAAAAGGAAAAACTAACGAGAGAACGCTTATCTGGCATTCTCCTAGGGCTAGAGCTAAATCAACAGGAGATAACTTCTGCACAGTTGTTAGAGTTGGCGACTATAAGTTGTTCGATTTTTACAGACAGGATAGAGTAGAACTATACAACGTAGTGAAAGACCCCAACGAAACAACAAATATTGCCGATTCTAACAAGAAAATTGTTAATAAATTGCAAGGAGAAATTAACGATTGGAAGAATAAAGTTAAAGCTGTTAAATAATTATGATACTATCAATCCGCAAAATCTTGGGATTTTCATTTGTAGTGATATTATCCTTTTTGGCAACATCATGTAACGAAAATATCATACATCCTGAAACGAATAAAAAACCAAATATCATTTGGATATCGTTCGAAGATATTAGTCCATATTTTAGTTTTTATGGCGACAGTACAGCAACAACTCCAGTATTAGATAAACTAGCTTCAGAAAGTATTGTTTACACTAGTGTGTATTCTGCAGCTGGAGTTTGTGCTCCAAGCCGAAGTGCTATAATTACAGGGATGTATCCTACTTACATGGGTACTAATCATATGCGTACTGGTAAAGACATTATGGGTTTAGGTAAAAGAATCTATAAAAAAGAATACGGAGTAGTTGATGTAAAAGGAGTAAATATTCCTGAATACAGTGCCGTAATTCAACCTGAAATTAAATGCTTTCCAGAATTATTGAGGGCAGATGGATATTATTGTACTAACAATGCTAAAACTGACTACCAGTTTGCAGCACCATTTACTGCTTGGGACGAAAACAATGAAAAAGCTCATTGGAAACACGCTCCAAAAGATAAACCATTTTTCGCTGTTTTCAATTTGAATGTCACTCATGAATCAAAATTATGGAAACATAAATATTTACCTTTAACAGTAAATCCTAATGATGTAATTGTACCTCCCTTTTATCCTGATAATGATAGTGTGAGGTTGGATATAGCCCGACAATACAGTAATGTAGAAATGCTAGACAAACAAGTAGCAAAATTGTTACAAGAACTGAAAGATGCAGGACAGTACGACAATAGTTACATTTTCTTTTTCTCCGATCATGGCGGTGCTATGCCACGTGGAAAAAGAGAAGCAATTTCATCAGGGCTTCATGTTCCCTTCTTGATAAAATATCCAAAGGGAATGAATAAAACAGGGCATGACAATAAATTAATATCGTTTGTAGACCTTGCTCCTTCAATTTTAGATTTAACAGGTATTAAAGCCCCAAAATATATGCAAGGAGTAAGTATGTTTACTGATAATCGTGAGTATATTTTTGCTGCAAGAGATAGAATGGATGAATTTACAACACGTAGAAGAACCGTAAGCGATGGGCGATATTTATATGTAAAACATCTATTCAATAATGAAGTGAGATATCAGAATATTCAATACAGAATGCATCTTACATCAATGAGAAATATATATAAACTTCACACTGAAGGTAAATTAAATAAAACTCAAGAACTTTGGTTTACACCACTTGATGGAGATGAAGAGTTGTACGATTTGCAAAAAGATCCTTATGAAATTAATAACCTCGCCAAAGATGAAAATTCAAAAGATGTTCTAAACAGATTCAGAGGTGCTTATTCCGAGTGGAGAAACGAAATATCTGACAGATGCGATAACCCAGAATCAGAAATGTTAGAGGAAATGTGGCCAGGAGGTGTACAACCAACTACATCAAAAGTAGATTATAAAATAATTGATGATAAATTAGTTTTGAGTTGTAGTACAGTTGGTGCATCAATAGGCTATCAAATTGAAGGTGTTAATTGGGAATCGTACACTCATCCTCTAAATATTTCAAAAGGACATAAGTTGAAATTTAAAGCTATCAGAATAGGGTTTAAAGAGTCTGAAATAAGTTCATATTAAAATTATAATTGGCAAATATAAAGAATAAAGAAGAGACGTTTTTATCGTCTCTTTTTTTATGTAAACAATCAAGCACTATAAAGTTGGTGTATTTTAATACTATACAAACAATAATGAACGATTCACAAACCATATTGAACTAAAACTTCACTTAACCTCACCAGTGAATATTTATTTTTGACACTATTAATAATGAAAAACCAAAATTGATTCCCCAATCAAAAAACATTAGTCAGAAATGAAATCTATTAAATCTATTATATTAATATTATTAATCTCTTTTAGCATTAATACAACTATTGATGCTCAAAGGAAAAATGTGTTGCTTATTGTTGTCGATGATCTGAATACCGATCAGGCTGCTTTTGGAAATACGGCTGTTCATACTCCAAATATTGACGTACTTGCTCAAGAAGGAATTCAGTTTACCAATACACAATGTTCGTGGCCAGTTTGTGGAGCTTCTAGAGCTAGTTTCACCACAGGTACTTATCCAGAAACTAATGGAGTAATGGATTTGAAAACAAAAATTAGAGATGTATCTCCAAACATTGTAACTCTACCTCAGTACCTTAAAGAAATTGGATATACTTCAGAGGCTGTTGGTAAAATATATGATCCAAGATGTATAGATGATCAATATGATTATCCTACTTCGTGGACTTCACCTTATAATAAAGATTATACTTATCCCGTAGAATATGGACCATTTGTTAAAGGTCAATACAGGGTTTATGTATCTCCTATGATAAAAGGCCCTGCAACCGAAAAAGGACCTGATGGAGTTTTGGATGATGGTTATATCGATGGGCAAATAGCACTAGATGCAGTTAATAAATTAAATAGCTATAAAAATAGTGATAAACCATTTTTCTTAGCGGTTGGATTCAAAAAACCACATACGCCATTTATTGCCCCTAAGAAATATTGGGATATGTACGATATTAATGATATAGAAATTTCGCCTTATCAAACTTTGCCTGTAGGCACTTCAGAATTAGCATTAAATAATACAAATAATGAGATAAAAGGATATGACGATGTAATGGCTCTTACATCTGATGGGACTTTAGCTGGAGAGTTTACTTCATCAATTACCATTGAAGGGTTAACATTTGATAAAGTATTGCAGGAAGGAAAACAAAAGGAGCTAATAATGGGTTACTATGCTGCAATATCATACATAGATGCACAGATTGGGTTGGTTATGCAATCTTTAGAAAATAATGGTTTAAAAGATAATACCTTAGTTATTTTCACTAGTGATCATGGTTTTACTTTAGGAGACAGCGGAATGTGGGCAAAGCACAATATTTTAAATAATACATCTAATGTTCCTTTTATAATTGTCGATCCCAATAGAGCTGCATCTATTGAAACTAGAGCAGTACAGTTAATCGATATTTTCCCAACAGTATGCGATTGGTTAAACATTAAAGAATTGGAACAATTTCAAGGTAATTCAATGTTTGCAAATGATTCTGACAATACTACTTTCCCCGTTAATCTTGCTATGACACGTTTCAAGAAAAGTGGGAAAATAGGTTATAGTTTTAAAAGAGACAATTACAGATATACATTATGGACAAGTCAGAGTGCTAAAATTGATGAGTATTCTACAATGGTTCCAGTAGAAGAAGAATTTTATAAGTACGATGGTAATACTTCACATGAAGCAGAAAGGTATAATATAATAAATGATACTTCAGAAAAAGCTAAGCTTGACGAAATAAAGATTGAAGTTGAAAAATGGTGGAATGCATATTTCAACAATCACAAAAACGAAAGTGTAATACCTGAGAATCCGCACTTAGCAGAAAATGTAATTGATATAAATAATAGGTATAAAGTATATCCAAATCCTGCTAATAAAGAAATTACAGTATCAGGTAGTTTCACTAAAAATACGTTGATTAAAATCTATTCTTTGGATGGTAAAGTGCTTATAAAAAAGGAATTCACTGAAAATATGAAGGATTACACTTTAGATATTTCGGCACTTAATAGAGGAGTATTTGTTGTATCGGTAAATGGGATTAATTACACTTTAATTAAGGAATAGTGAAAAGTACACTTAACATATTATTGTTTATTTCAGTTACACTAGCTTTTAGCTCATTCAAAACCGAGGTAAAAAAGGTAGAGAAAAGACCAAATGTGCTGCTGTTGTACATGGACGATTTGCGTCCTCAACTTAAGTGTTATGGTAATGAAATAATAAAATCACCAAACATTGATATACTTGCAAGCACATCGGTTGTTTTTAGTAATGCATATGCAAACGTACCAGTTTGTGGAGCATCCAGAGCAAGTATGCTTACAGGAATGTATCCAACAAAAAACAGATATATCAATTATGACACATTCGCAGGTAAAGAAAGTCCTGATGCAATAAGCTTTCCATTACTTTTCAAACAGAGTGGTTACACTACTATTTCAAATGGAAAAGTTTATCATCACTTAGATGATAATATGGGCGATTGGGACGAAGTTTGGCGACCTTATGCTTTCGAAATAAACGGTAAAGGATTGGCTCCAACAGATTATTGGCAATCGCTTTGGAGAGATTATTATCTTCCTGAAAACATTGCGCTTTATAATGAAACAAACAAGGGTCCTAGTACCGAGAATGCTGATGTTAACGACTCTACATACATTGATGGGTTAATGGCATCTAAAGTTATTAGAGATATAAAAAAACTTAAAAATTCTGATAAACCATTTTTGTTAACAGCAGGATTCATCAGTAATCATTTACCATTTAATGCACCTACAAAATATTGGAATAAGTATTCTGAAAATGAAATAAAGCAACCAAATAATAATTTCATTCCTACTAATGCTCCTAAAGAGGCTATTGGTACTTGGGGAGAAATGCGTCAGTATACCGATATTCCTAGAAAAGGTCAGGTAGACAACGAAACTGCTTTAAGGCTGATTCACGGGTATAATGCAACTGTGAGCTATGTTGATGTACTTATTGGAAATATTTTATCAGCTTTAAAACAAGAAGGTTTAGATAAAAATACCATTGTTATTCTTGTATCCGACCACGGTTATAGTTTACAAGAGCATACAATATGGGCAAAGTACAACCCTTTCAGGGATGCATCTCATGTTCCTTTAATGGTACATATTCCAGAAATGACATCAGGAACAAAAACAGATGCCTTGGTAGAATTGGTAGATATTTATCCAACGCTTGTGGACTTATGTGGATTAACTCCTCCAAAAAATCAACTTGATGGAAAGAGTTTCGCAAATATTATCTCTAATCCAAGTTTGGAGAATAAGAAATACGTGTTTACTAAAACTGCAAACGCTTTTACTATTACAACCAAACAATTTAGCTATACTGAGTTTATAGATTTAAAAACCTATAAAACTACGTCTAGTATGCTGTACGACCACAAAGTAGATTTAGAAGAGAATAATAATGTTGTAAACTCTGAAAAATATAAATCAGTAGTTAATGATTTACATAAAATACTTCACACAGAATTTAAAAATAATATAACCGGTAAAAATTAAATAAACTAAATATGAAAATAACATTTGTAAGAGCATTAACTATCATGCTCATTTCAATAATGTTTGTAGGATGTTCAAGTAATAATCAAAAGCAAACAAAGCAAGATGTAAAAAAGAAACCAAATGTTATCTTTTTTATTGCTGATGACATGTATCCTTGGATGTTTAATAATATTGAAGAAGGAAAAGATAAAGATGGAAATCCTAAAAACCTTACTCCAGCTTTAGACAGGTTAGCTAAAGAAGGGACATATTTAAATCAGATGACTGTGGTTTCACCTGTATGTACTCCAAGTAGATATAATTCTCTTACTGGTAGATATGCAAGCCGTGCACAAAATCATGAGTTTACTGATTTTACAGCAAAAAATGATGGACAAACAGTGATTCAGTGGAACTCTTATATAGTACCTGGAAAAGACAAAACAATGGGTACTTATTTGCAAGAACTAGGTTATAAAACTGGCTTTGTTGGTAAAAACCATATTATTGAGAGTTTGGAACAAGTTGGAGAAGGTGTAATGCCAACTCTTAATGCTGATCCCACTGATCCTGAAGTAAAAGCTGGATTAGAATATCGCTATGAAAAACTTCAAGAAGACGTTAGAAATAGTGGTTTTGATTATGCTGATAAACTATATCATAACAATCCAAACTGGTTGGGAATAATGGCTCTGGCTTATCAAAACATGGATTGGATTGCAGAAGGTGGAGTTGAGTTTATTCACGAGAATAAAGATGAGCCTTTCTTCTTATATATTGCTACAACCTTACCTCATGGACCTCTTGACGATGAACATTCTTGGCTGGCAGATCGTAGAATTACGCCAATGGGAATTTTAGAAAAAGCTCCTACTGTACTTCCTCAACCAGCTGTAGAATCTTTAAGGAAAAGGGTTGCTGACGCAGGTTTAGCAGGAACTAAACGCGAAAATATTTTATGGTTAGATGATGCAGTAAGTGCATTATTCAAACAACTAGACAAAGATGGTACTTTAGATAATACCATTATAGTTTTCTTTAACGATCATGGGCAGAATTCAAAAGGTACGTTATACGAAGGTGGAGTAAATTCGGAAGCATTTGTTTGGAGAAAAGGAGGTTTCAAAGTTGGTAATATTCTTGATGTTAGGGTGTCTGACGTAGATTTTTTACCAACTATTTTAGAATTAATAGGGGCAAAGAATATTGAAAACGAATTTGATGGGATTAGTTTTGCTTCGGCACTAGAAGGAAAAGTATATGAGGAACGTTCTTCTACCTACCACGAATTAGGGTATTCAAGGGCTATAGTGAAAAATGGATTTAAGTATTATGCTATTCGCTATCCTGAAGCAGCAATGAATTGGACTCTTCAAGAACGTAAAGATACACTCTACAAGTATAATAAATTCAGAGAGTCTTTTGGAGAGCATGCTATCTCTCATGATCCGACGGCACCTTTAGGACAACTTGAAATAATTCCAGGAGGTGGAGGAGCAGAAAATGCAGCGTATAAAAGTATGACTAATTTCTCCGATCCAGATCAATTCTACAATTTGAAAAAGGATCCTAAAGAAGAGAATAACTTAATCAATGATCCTAAATATGCTGATCAGATTAAGGAAATGAAGAAGGAATTAAAAGAAAAATACTTGGATAAGCTTCCAGGAAAATTTAAATTATAGGTTGTTTAATAGAGAGCCAATTGTAAGTAATTATGGTTGGTGCTTAATTTTTTTATTATGATTAAAAGATTACTTGTTCCCATATTTTTATTCATTACATTATTAATTAATGCACAAGAGAAACCAAATATTGTTTTTATTGAAGTAGATGATTTACCTGCACATTACACAACAATGATGGGTGAGAAAAATGCAGATACACCAACAATTGATAAACTTGCTGATGAAGGTGTGTTTTTCAATAATGCAATTTGTCAAGGTACAATGTGTGGGCCTTCTCGTAATAGTTTTATAACTGGAGTGTATCCACATAATTTAGGGTTTTATCAAAATGGACCTTTTGATGGGCTTGAACTGAATATATGGGCATTACCAGCAGCTATGCAAAGAGCTGGGTATTACACGGCTCACATTGGTAAGAGTCACATTCATCCTAGCGAAAAAGGATTGAAAGGAACTAAAGCAGAAAAATCTAGAGAAGGACATGCCAGGCTTGGATTTGACTATGTATGGAATTCAGTAGGAAGAGTAGTTGCAAGTAAAGGAAAATCTCATGGAAAAGATATGTATGTTGATTTCTTGATTGATTACGACAAGAAACATAATACTTCTTACTACAATCAACTTAAGTCTAAAGAAAAGATATCAACCCTTCCTGAAGATGTTTACTTAGATGGACTTTTTACTAAAATGGCATTAGAGTTTTTAGATCAACACAAAGATGAAACTTACTTTTTGTGGTTGAATTATTCTGTTCCTCACGGGCCTTATGATGTTGAGAAAAAATACCACGACAAGTTTAACAAGAGTATGGTTCCTACACCAAATTATGCTGATGACAAAGGTGAAAATATCCCAGACTTGCTAAGGCCTTATCCTATGACAGAGCCAAAGAAAGTATTAAAAGAACAACTGGGTAATTTCGCAAACATTAGCTACATGGATTACCAAGTTTCTCGTATCCTAAAAGGGATAGAAGAAACTGGACATAAAGAGAATACCATTGTTGTATTTTTTAGCGACCACGGTATTTTTATTGGTGACCACGGATTAACTCACAAGAGTAGTCTTTACAAGGAGGTATTAAATTCTTCACTGATAATTTTAGATCCAAGAAGCGAAACTAATGGACGTATAGTTACAAGACCTGTAGAATTACAAGATGTATTGAAAACAACTATGGATTGGGGGGAAGCATCAGAAAAAGATAAAAATACTCCGTATGGCGAATCATTACTTCCTTTGTTGCAAGATAAAAGAGGTTACAAAAGAGCATATGCTGTTGGAGAATCGCCAGGATATTTTGCTATGGTTACTGAAGATTATAAATACATTGCTCCTTTTGATTTTCAGAAAGAAGGATTTGAAGTTTTATTCGATTTAAAGAAAGATCCAAATGAAATGGTGAATGTTGCCAATGATTATCCTAGAACCATTAAGAAGTTCAGAAAAATGGCAAAAGAATGGCTGGCAGAATCTGGTGAAGTAAAAATTCAGAAGAAAAAGAGAGCCAAGAAAAAGAAGATTTAATAGTCATACCAATTACGAAACAAAATGACACATATAAATTGTTTCTATTATGATTTCTTCTTGCAGAAAAATATTACCGTAGCCATGCTATGCAAAGATTTTTCAACTCAATAAATCAAAATATAATTAGATTTATTTATATATCATTTTGAATCGTAATCGGTATCATTTCAATGCCTAGATGGTATGATAAAAAATAGAAAAGGTAGATATTGTAATCATTTACGATATCTACCTTTTTTAGTTTAAAGAAATATCAATACTCTATCGAACGGCTTTTTGCTGAAATATATTCTGAAGCTGAACAGTGTATTGCGAGTTAGGGAATTTCTCAAACATTATCATTACTGTTTGTTGTGCCTTCTTACCCTGATTTGAGTTGAGGTATAAAATTGCAACAGCATACATATAAGCATCATTTTCAGGATTTAAGCTTACCGCAGTAAGTAAATATTTTTCTGCATTTTCTACATCTTTCAAACCTTGATAAAGTAACCCTAGATTGTAAGCAACTCTATCGTTATAAGGCTGAATGTCTAATGCTTTAGTTAAATATTCAACTGCTTTTTTATTGTTTTTTTCTTCTGCACTTATTAACCCTAGGTAGTAGTAACCTTCAAATAAATCAGGGCTTTTACCTACTGCATCTTCTAATACTTTTTTTGCTTCTGCTGGATTGCCGTTTCTGCTTAGTAATATTGAAAGAGTTACACTTGATGGATAAAACATATTATCTATTCTAAGAGATTCTTTTAACATGTTAATTGCAGTAGAATCATCACCTTCTTTAATACTCAAATTGGCAAGATTATACATACTGGAAGGAAAATCAGATGTGTGTTCCATAGCAGATCTATATTCATCTAATGCTTTCTGATATTCCCTGTCATATCTTGGATCAAATTTTAGAGTAGGATAAATTGAAATCTTTTGAAGAACAGCAATTCTAACAGCTTTAATACTATCTGATAGTAATGGAGAAAGCTTTTTAATGAAAGCTGACTTGTCAGGGTTTTCGTAATTAATTACAGCTGTATGTCTGATTAAAGGATTAGTATTAGTTAAAGAAGTTTCAATTGCTTTCATAGCATCTACAGTTGAAAATCTTCCTAAGTAAGCAACAGCAGTAGCTCTGTATATTTCGTTAATAGAATCTTGTTTTAATACTTCATTTATTAAAATAGGAACAATTTCGTAATCACCTTTTCTAGCATCAGCAAAAGCATTAAACATTACTGTGTTTTCATGTTCTAATTTATGGCCATACCACTTTTCTATAGTTTCAACAGACCATTCGTTACTCTTGTCTTTATGGCATTGATTACAAGCATTTGGAGTGCCATTTCTGATAGATAAATCAGGGCGTGGTACTCTAAAACTATGATCTCTACGGAAATCTACTCCCATAAAATTAGCACCCGACATGTGGCAATCTACGCATTGAGTTCCATCTCCTTGCTCATTATCGTAATATCCATTAACTGTTGGATTACCTATGCCACCTGTTTTTTTGTGAAAATGATGTTTTTCTTCGTAATCATTAGGAATATGACATTGATGACAAAGTTGATTGCCTTTAAGTTTAGTTTTATTTGTATGTGGGTCATGACAGTCAGTACATTTAATACCATGTCTAAACATCTTACTTTGAATAAATGATCCTGTTACGTAATCTTCATCTAATATCTGACCATCAGTATAGTAGTATCTATCATGCAAAAGTTGAGGTACCCAATTTTGCATATAATGGTCGTTAGCGTGATCATTATCTCCAAAAGAAGTTCTACGTGCATGACAATATCCACATTGATTAATTAATTCTTGAGAATTTAATCCATGTGTTTTTTGATGAAAACCTGTGTTTTCTATTTCAGGTCTTTCTTTTTCGTCTATTGCAGCCCATTTGTTGTGTATTGAAGCAGGTCCGTGACAAGTTTCGCAACCTACATTAATATCAGAATATGTGGTATGAAACTCTTTAGTTTCCATATTGTATCCTTTATGGTAATTGGTTGTATGGCACTCCGCACACATGCCATTCCAATTTTGACCATTATTTGTCCAATAGAGCCAGTTATCAGACTCAATTTTCTGACCGTGGTATAGACTGTCAACCAAACTAAACCAGTCGTTTTGTTGTAAATCCCAAGCAATAGGTAAACATTGTAAACGGCCTTTGTCTGTTTCAATTAAATATTGTTGAAGAGGACGGATACCAAATACATATGTAATCTCCATTTCTTTTTCTACTCCATCTTCTCCTTTTGTGAATACAAAATATCTTCCATCGCGCATATAAAATTTACTAGTATATCCGTTTTCAGCAGTAAAAGTAGTATTGTTAAAGTTTCCAGTAACAGATTTTACAGACACTGTATCCATAGCACGCTCATGATCGGAGTTCATCCAATCATTGTACTCAGCTTCATGACATTCTAGACAAGTATTATTGCCGACAAAAGTTGCTTGACCTTCAAGTTCGGTGTATTTTGAATATTGTTCTTCATTATCGCAACTAATAAATCCAATAAAAAAAATGATGATTAATACTTTATACATATTGTGCATGTTTTATCAATTTTAAGCTTTCTAAAATGTTGTAATCTTGAAGTAGATTTTAAGGAAGTAAAAATATATAATGTTTTGTTAATTTACTACCTTTCTTGTTATGAGTTATAATAGTATTTGGTAATAACATTACAGTATAAAAGTGTATTTATGAAAGATTGAAACATCATGAGAGAAGTTTAACTTAGTGTGAAATGAGGAAAATTAATCTAATTTTATACCTCTCTCAATGATAGTTTCAAAAATGTTAGAAAGTAACTAACAACAACTTTCTAACGAACTAACAACAATATTAACAACTACAAAAAAATATTTTTCTTTTTTTTGATACTGCAAATTTCTTTATAAATATGATTTAATAGGTGCTTTTATCGTTCATTAACATTTGATAAACGTTCGAATACTTACATCTTTATTATCTTATTCACTGATATTCCATTATCTGTTCTAATTTCAATAAAATATTGACTAGGCTTTAGTGAGTTTACATCAATATTATTTGATGGATAATTTACTGATTTTACAATCATACCGTTCAAATTCCATATTTTAATAGATTGGACTTTTATTGATTGATCTATATGTATTAAACCATTAACAGGGTTTGGATAGGTTTTAATATCTATTCTTTTAAAACTATCTAATGAAAGTTCTTCGGAAATTACATCAATAACTATATAATTAATAGAGTATTTTTTTGCTTCAAAAACCGAATTATTTTCAAAACTTGATTTGAAAGGTTTTACATCTACAAAATTTTCGGGTCCACCACCTTTAGTAGAACTAGTTTCTCCATTGATGTAGAATTTTGTGTTTTCTAAATCAATATTATCAGCATGAATTTCGTACCAAAATGCATTGCCAAATTCCATATTTACAGATGAAGCATTTGGTATAGAGAGTTTTACCTTTTTTGTTGAAGAGGTTTGATTAATTATTGATAATGCAATTTTACCATCGCTAAATCGTGAAGCATATATTTTTATTTCATCATTGTTAGAAGTAGATCCTATGAGGTAATCTCCAAAATATGAAGCATAATACCTGTAAGGCATGTAGGCTTGTCGTGGAGAGTATGCTTTTTGATTTGGATCGTTTACGGCAATCGTTCCTTTTTGGTCAGAATATGGATCGGATCCTGTTTTCCATTCGCCAACCCATCTTGTTGACATTCCGTATCCATGCTTCATAAATTCGCCTAACACTTCTGATGTAAATATTGCATTGAGCATAGAAATAGTATGGTTTTCAATTATTACATCATTTACAATCTTAGCCCTAATGTTATACTCAGTCATAGCAATAGGGAAATAACCTCGAGGTTTACCACTAGCTTCTGTAGCATCATCTAGAGTTTCTTTAATGTCAGCAATTTGTACTATTGAATTTAGTATATTCTCAGCAGATTGATCTTTTGCAGCCAGAAAGTAATTATGAACTACTAAAAAATCAGCAATATCAACTACTTCGGGTATCACTTTTGAATTCCAATCTTTTTCATTATTATCTAAAACTACAACTCCAATTTTTATTGATGGATCTACTTTTTTCATTTCTTTTGCAAAAATCACACAATCTTCGCCATACTCTTGAGGAGTAACTTCTCCAATAAAACCACCTACTTGGTCACTGCCATCAACATAAAACCCATCTTCCCACTTACCATATATCTCATTGCCAATTTCCCAATACTTAATGTTAGCATCATTGTCTATATTCATTTTTTTAACAAATTGGGCTGCGTATTTTGCTGCTTGTAAAACTCTTGCATCACGAGTTCCTTCGGTAGTTTTACCATATCTAGCATAAAAATAATTTACAACAACAGTAGCTTCACCATTTGCATTATGTATAAACTCCATAAATCCATTTGGAGTTAGGTTAGGCGATTTTGTTCCGTCAATAAAATTTACATCTTCTGATGGACCGTCTGGTATATTGTTTTTTAGTTTTACTTTATGAGCATCAGAAGGGAAAACACCATCGAAAAAGTACTCGTTACTACCGCTTCCTGCAGGATATCTGTATGTTTTCCATCCTGAGGGTTTATACAAATTATCTACACGTGTAGGCATTTCATTTCCACTTCTAAAAGTTGTGTTTACTCCAAATAGAGTCGGTAATATTTTATTTATACTATCATTTATTAGGATATCAACACTAACATTGTTGTCATTAATTGTCAGTTGTTTTTCGGTAAAATTAGTTGGATTGATGAAAAATTTTTCCTGCCAGGTAGTATCAAAAAAGTTTCTGTTGCCATCTAGTTTTTTATCTATTTGTTGTTGGGCTATAGCATCAGTGATATTACTAGCTAGAATAATTATAATTGTTAACAGGTAAATAGTTCTATTCATTTTATTATCAGTTTATTTTAATGTGCAAATTATGCTATTTCTAAATCGAGGCAGTTTAATTACCGTTCAAGCATGTTTACTTTTTGTTCTTATTTAATGTTTAAGTATCCCTGAAGTAATAAATTTTCTTTGTGGCATGATGGTTTGCATGAGGGGTAGAGACGGCATCCTTTTTATTGCTGTTACTGAGCTTGCCGAAGTATCAGCAATAAAAAGATATAGGCGAAAACCCGACCTGTAGCTCAGCGGAAGGGCATGCCCAAAATTTACTAACTTCAGTTACTAGTTATCTTCAAAAAGGGTTGGTGTAAATTCCAAAATTACCTTTATCTTTGCTCGGTTTATAAGGCTAATAATATGTTTTAGTTTTATACGGTTAATATAAGTAAGATAATATATGAAGTTTACACTTGAGGTAAAAGATAAGCAATCAAAAGCGCGTACAGGTATTGTAGAAACTGATCACGGTAAAATTGAAACACCAATTTTTATGCCAGTTGGAACAGTTGGGACTGTTAAAGCAGTTAATCAACGCGAGTTGAAAGAAGATATAGAAGCACAAATAATTTTAGGGAATACTTACCATTTGTATCTACGTCCGGGAATGGATGTGATGGAAAAAGCCGGTGGTTTACATAAATTTATGAATTGGGATAAGCCAATTTTAACTGATTCGGGTGGTTTTCAGGTTTATTCGCTTTCTAATAACAGAAAAATTGTTGAAGAAGGAGTTAAGTTTAAATCGCATATTGATGGTTCTACTCATTTCTTTTCACCAGAAAGTGTAATGGAAACTCAGCGTACAATTGGTGCTGATATCATCATGGCTTTTGATGAATGTACTTCTTATCCTGCTGACTATGGTTATGCAAAACGTTCAATGGAAATGACTCATCGTTGGTTGAAGAGATGTTTTACTCACCTTGATAAAGTGCCACCAAAATATGGTTTTGACCAATCGCTTTTCCCTATTGTTCAGGGAAGTACTTATATGGATTTACGTACACGCTCGGCAGAAACGATAGCTTCTTTTGAGGCAGACGGAAATGCCATAGGTGGTTTAAGTGTTGGTGAACCTGCTGAGGAAATGTATAAAACTACTGAACTTGTTTGTGGTATACTACCTGAGGATAAACCACGTTATTTAATGGGAGTGGGTACACCTATTAATATTTTAGAAAATATTGCACTTGGTGTGGATATGTTTGATTGTGTTATGCCTACTCGTAATGCAAGAAATGGTATGTTGTTTACATCAGAGGGAACGATAAATATTAAGAACCGTAAGTGGGCTGATGATTTTTCGCCACTTGATCCTAATGGTAGCTCGTATGTTGATAGCTTTTATACAAAGGCATATGTTCGCCATTTGTTTGCTGCAAATGAATCTTTAGGTAAACAAATAACTTCTGTTCATAATTTAGCTTTTTATCTGTGGTTAACAAAGCAGGCAAGAGAGCACATTAAGGCTGGCGATTTTACTGAGTGGAAAAATATGATGGTGAAGAAATTAGGGCAGAGATTGTAAGAGTAATAAATATATATACAAGTATTAGTTATTTGCTAATTTAATTTTTGAAAGATAAGCAAATCCATTATTTTACTATTTAAATGAAAAAACTTGATTTATACATAATTAAGAAGTTTTTAGGAACATTTGTTTTTACAATTGTTCTTTTATTAGCTATTGCTATAGTTATTGATATATCCGAAAAAATAGATGATTTTCTTAATGAAGGTATTTCAATGTCAGTACTTATTAATGAGTATTATATAAACTTTTTATTGTTTTATGGTAATATGTTTATGCCATTGGTTGTTTTTTTAGCAGCTATTTTGTTTACATCAAAAATGGCTGAACAAACTGAAATTGTAGCATATTTGGCAGGTGGTATTAGTTTTAACAGACTATTATATCCTTATTTTATTAGTGCAACTATATTGGCTTTAGTCTCGTTATATATTAACCATCAAATTTTACCTCAATCTAATTCGGTACGTAAAGAGTTTGAGTCAAAATATATTGATAAGAAGAAATCAAAAAGGCATGAGAATATTCACAGGCAAATAAAACCCGGTGAATATATTTATATTAAAACGTTTAATACAGATAGAAATCAAGGATTTAATTTTTCGTTAGAAAAGTTTGAAGGGACAAAGTTAAAGTATAAACTTTCGAGTGATTATATAAATTTTAACCCTGAAGATTCTGTTTATAAGCTTAGAAATTGGAAAAAAAGATTTTTGACAGATTCAAATGATGCTATTTCAAATGGTTACCAAATGGATACAACATTTGCTTTTTTACCAGGCGATTTAACACCTAAAGAATATGCGGCTGAAACTATGCCTTATACTGAGTTGAACGATTTTATAGAAGAACAGGAATTTAGAGGTTCTGAAAATTTGAGTATGTATCTAGTAGAGAGGTACAGACGTACTTCAATGCCTGCGTCAACATATATTTTAACATTAATTGCTGTATCGTTAGCATATAGGAAGAAAAGAGGAGGAATGGGAATGAATCTAGCTATTGGTTTAGGCTTGATGGTTCTATATATTTTCTTCATGCGTATTGCTGATACATTTGCTATTAAGGATGATTTTCCTCCGTTATTAGCAGTTTGGGTACCAAATATTTCATTCGGAATACTATCTTTATTCTTATACAATAATGCCAGGAAGTAAAAATATATATCTACACTTGCACTTGCTTGTGTTTATCTGGGGGTTTACTGCTATTCTTGGTAAGTTAATCTCTTTAGATGCTGTTACATTAGTTTGGTACAGAATATTTTTCACTGTAATTTCTATTTTTGCTTTTCTGAAAATTGCTAAAATTGATTATAGGCTTAAAACAAAGGCTATACTACAATTGTTTGGTATAGGTGTAATAATTGCTTTTCATTGGAGTACTTTCTTCTTAGCAATTAAGGTAGCAAATGTATCTATAGCTCTTGCTGGATTATCAACAGGCGCATTTTTTGTTTCAATTATTGAACCGATTATTAACAGAAAGAAACCTGTATTGTACGAAGTACTACTGGGTGTTGTTGTAATTGTTGGTATTTCATTGATTTTAGATGTAGAAGGAAACTACAAAACTGGAGCAATGATAGCTTTAGTATCTGCATTTTTATCGGCATTCTTTTCTGTCTTTAATGGTAAAATTGCACATAAATGGGATGCATCGGTTATAACTTTTTATCAGATGTTAGGAGGAGTAATAACTCTTAGTTTGGTAATTCCTTTTATGAGTAGTGATATGGTAAACTTTACAGTTCCAACTGGAATGGATTTAGTTTACTTGATAATATTAGCAACAATTTGTACCGCCTATACTTTTATAGCAGTTGTGAAAATCATGAAAACATTATCTGCATTTACTGTTGTATTAACAGTTAATTTAGAACCTGTTTATGGAATAATAATGGCTTTCTTTATTTTTGGAGAATCAGAAACAATGTCTCCTAAATTTTATATCGGTACAATAGTAATTGTTTCAACTGTGTTTATTAATTCATGGCTTAAAGGGCGTAAAGTTAAGAAGTCAATAGAGGTTAATAACGGAGTATAATTTTTTAGAATTAATTTTTACATAAATAAATAATAATGGAAGAGTTTACATTTAACCTCAAAGACGAAGAGTATATTGAAATGATAAAGGTTATCAAAATCTTTAAGTTAGTAGGGAGTGGAGGAGAAGCAAAAATTAAAATAGACAATGGTCAGGCTATAAGAAATGGCGAACCTGAGTTAAGAAAACGCGCTAAACTTAGAGCTGGTGACGTAATTGTTTTTGGTGATGCTAAAATTACTATAGCTGAGTAATACAGCTGTCAAAAATACAGTAGATAGTATTATAGTAGTCTGTGATACTATTTTTTATAATATCAGGGTTTAACTTTTTAAGTTGAACCCTTTTTTTTATACTGTACCACTGATAATAGTATCACCATGTCACTGTATCTCTGCATTACTGAATCACAAATACTAATAACACTCATTAAATTATATAAATCCTTTTCAAAATATTATAACATTTTACGTACTAGCTATTTTAATTTTGTGGTATAATAACTTGGTTAATAAAATTCAGCCAAAGGCTAAATATTATGAAGGATAAAATTACCGTTACAGGAATGACCTGTGCAGCATGTAGTGCTACTGTTGAAAATGTAATAAACAAAATGGAAGGAGTAAGTGCAAGTGTTAATTTAACTACTGAAGCACTTACTTTCGAAATACTAGATTCTTCAAAATATTCTGTTTCTGACATTGAAAAGGCTGTACAAGATATTGGTTACGGTACGACCAAAAAATCAGATAACCCATCTAAACAGGATGATTATATATCAACCAAAGAGCGAAAGTCAAAAGAATTAAAACAATACCGCAATAACTTTATTTATTCAGCTTTGTTTTCAATTCCGCTAATTTATATTTCTATGGGTTATATGTTGGGTTTTATTTTGCCAACATTTCTTACTCCTGAATTTTCACCTTCAAATTTTGCTTTAGTACAATTATTATTAACAATACCTGTACTTATAATAGGGAAGCAGTTTTATATAGTGGGATATAAAGCACTATATAATTTTCACCCAAATATGGATTCCTTAGTAGCATTAGGTACCTCAGTTGCATTTGTTTATGGAGTTTTTTCTATGTTTTTAATAGGAGCTGGAGAAAATAATTATTTACACAATTTATATTTTGAATCAGCTGCAGTAATTATTACTCTTATTTTATTAGGTAAATATCTTGAGAATAGGGCTAAATCTAAAACATCTGTTGCTATTGAAAAGCTGTTAAATTTAGTACCAGATAAGGCTAGAGTATTTAGAGATGGTGAATTAAAAGAAATTGAATTAGATAAAGTTGTTGTTGGCGATTTAATAGTTGTAAAACCTGGAGAGAAAATTCCTGTTGATGCTGTAATATCAAAAGGTAACACATCTATAGATGAATCGATGATAACCGGTGAACCTATTCCTGTTGATAAAACAAAAGGCGATAATGTAATTGGTGGAAGTATAAATACTAATGGGTCTTTACAAATTGTAGCAACAAAGGTTGGAGACGATACTATGCTAGCTCAAATTGTAAAATTGGTAGAAGATGCTCAAGGCGATAAGGCTCCAATAGCAAGAATGGCTGATGTTATTTCTTTATACTTTGTGCCAATAGTAATTGCTATTTCTTTGATGTCAGGATTAATATGGTGGATGGTTGGTGCAGAGTCTTCGTTTATTATATCAATAATGATTTCAGTATTAATTATTGCATGTCCTTGTGCTTTGGGTTTAGCTACACCTACTGCTATTATGGTAGGAACGGGTAGGGGAGCATCTTTAGGAATATTAGTAAAAAGTGCAGAAAGTTTAGAAATTGCACATAAGGCTGATGTTATAGTTTTAGATAAAACTGGAACAATTACCGAAGGTAAACCAATAGTAAGTGATGTTTTTGGGGATGATATTTCAGAAATATTATTATTAGCAGCATCAGTAGAAATGCATTCAGAACACCCCTTAGCAAAAGCAATTATTGACAAGTCTAATGAAATGAGACTAAAAACTTTATCAGTTGATAATTTCATTAATAAACCAGGCCTAGGTGTAGAGTGTTATATTGATGGTAGTAAAATAGCTATTGGCAATAATAGACTTATCGAAAGTATAGAAATAAGTAATAGATATAAAAGTGATTTTGAAGTAATTACTTCTCAAGGCAGAACACCAGTTTGGGTAATTAAGAATGATGAAATTATTGGTTTGATAGCAATCTCGGATAGTATTAAAGCTGATAGTAAAGAAGCTATTTCTAGGCTACAAGAACTGGGGTTAGATGTAATAATGTTAACTGGTGATAATGAAAAAAGCGCTAATAATATAGCAAGCCAGTTAAATATTAAGAAGGTAATTGCAGAAGTACTTCCAGACGAAAAAGATAAAGTTATTAGTAATTTACAAGCTGAAGGTAAAAGTGTAATATTTGTAGGCGATGGTATTAATGATGCTCCTGCTTTAACAAGGGCTAATGTTGGTATGGCAATTGGTAATGGAACTGATATTGCAATAGAATCAGCAGATTTTGTATTGATGTCATCAAATATTCTGGATGTAGTAAAAGCTATAAAGCTATCTAAAGCTACTATAAAAAATATTAAGCAAAATTTAGCTTGGGCATTTGTATATAATATTATTGGCATCCCTTTTGCGGCTGGTGTAATTTATGCTTTTGGGGGTACATTATTAAATCCTATGATAGCGGGTGTTGCGATGTCTTTAAGTTCAGTATCGGTTGTAAGTAATGCTTTAAGATTAAGGTTTTTTAATTGATAAAGGTGGAATATGTTATCTATGATAAAGAAAGTTTTTACCAAAACCAACCTGAGTTTGAAAAGCATTAATACAAAGTTTTATGACAATAATAATTACATTAAACACTATCAACAAATTATATACAATAATCCACATTTATTATTAAATTGCGGATACATTAAAAACAAGTAAAATTAAAGTAATTATGGGGTACTATTTCAACAAAGTAGTAAACAATATAAGCTTCGAAGAAGCTATAAACAAAACTATTGAGGAGTTAAAAAAAGAAGAATTTGACATTGTTTCTAATGTTGATTTTAAAGAAACATTTAAAGATAAATTAGATGTTGATTATCCTGATTACACTGTTTTAGGAGCATGTAATGCAACAATGGCACATAATGCAGTTTCAGCTGAAGTTTTATTAGGATTGATGCTTCCATGCAATGTTTTAGTAAAAAGAATTGACAAATTAAGCATAGAAATTGCAATTGTTGATCCTGTTGCTTCACTGGCTATTTTTGAAAATGATGAAGTAGAAAAAATTGCTACAATTCTTCAGGATAGATTAGTGAAAGTTATTAATAATATTTAAAGTTTATTTAACTGAATAATTAGTTAATACACTTGTATAAAACGTGGATAGATTTTCTATTCACGTTTTTTTATAAATCTATACCAAGTATTATAAAAATTTAGGTCTCCTAGAGTGTGTGTGTAATTACTCATAGAATCTAATTTATTGCTCAAATAAAACTAAAGCAAATAAATAAAAAGCAAAAGCTCCGAGAAGTAAATCTCGGAGCTTTTTGAATTTTGCTTGTTTGTTGTATTAAGCTACATTATTCCCCAATAATTTATAGCTTAATCTATTAATGTCGGAGCAGGAACTGCTTCAACATTAATAGTATTAAGATCATCTCTCAAGTTAATGAAATCATTTAAAATCTCATCACGTTGTTTGATTGTATCCTCCTTAATAGAATCAAATAAATCAAGGTAATACTCGATTCCAGCATTAAGATTTTTCTGGAATTTCTTTAAAGTTATTACTTCTTTCTTAGTTGATTCTGAAGTTAATTCAGATAAAGAATTTCTGAAATATTTAATGTAAAGAATTAACTCTTTAACAAACATATTAGGTCTATCTTTACGAGTAAGAATATCTGCTTTACCGTAAATATGATCTACCATTTCTTTCAAACTATGCTTTTTTTCGAAATATGCCATGTTTGGTCCAGGACATACTGAAACACCAGGTCCTTCTACTTTGTAATCCAAATTATTTACGTGTAGAGTTGCTGTACTTAATCCAACACAGATACATGATTTATCTGTAATGTTTTTATACTCTTTTAAAAATTGAACTTGAGGTAAATCTTTTTCTTTTAACTCAACAATTTTTTTAGTTTGATATTGACGTGATGCAATACAAAGTGCTTTATCTCCAAACTCGTTATTAAGCTTAACAAACTGTTTAGGACAATTACTTCCAGGTTTACCTTTAAGTATATTATCGTCTTTTTCAATATCTTTTGTGTTACCACGTAAGCTATTAAAAGGTACTCCAAGTGGAGAAATATTACTTAAATATAAGTCATTCTCTTTAGCATCGCTTAATTGATTAAGCGTTTTGTCGTCTATACTTATTGCTTCTGGTACAAGTAGGAAAGGAGTTCCCCAACCAACAGAATCAATATCAAATTGCTTTAACAAAAATTCGTGCTCTTCGTTGGTACCAACACCACCTTGAGCCGTAATTGAAATATCTAAAGGAGAAGTAGGAACATGTTTCCCTTTTTCTTCTAAAGCAATAACATAAAGGTCATGAACTTCGTCAATCAAACGTTGTTTGCTTGACTTAAATTCTTCAAGAATAGGTCCCATAAGTAATCCATCAGTTGCAAAGGCATGACCTCCACAATTTAATCCGGATTCTATACGATATTCAGATATCCAAATACCTCTTTTAGCAAGATATTTTCCTTGTATCAAAGCTGAGCGATAATCACTAACTTTAAGTATAATCTGTTTTCTCAGATTGAAATTTTCATCTGGGAAAAAGTCTTCAAACTTATCAATGTAGCCGTATAATCTAGGATTCATACCTGCTGATAATACTACAGAAGATTGCAATTTACTATTTGCAAATCCACGTAGAGCAGCTAGTGCATCATTGTATTCTGCCGGTAACTTTTTACCGTTACGGTAGTTGTCTCTATCTACCTTAGTCATGATGTTTACATCAATGCTACCAAGGTGTACGTTTTTGTCCAACCAATTGTAAACATCTTGTTTACTAGGTTTGTTAGATAAATAATCTTGAAACTTATCTTTAATACCTGATACATCAGGTAGTAAACTCATTAATTTGTCAAGCTCTTTAGATGTCTTATTCTGAAAAGATTTCTTAATCTCTTCCAAGTTATCAGTAGCTACATCATGCAACATATCTAAATATGCAGTAAAACGCTTTGCTCTAAAATCATCTACCTTAGTAGATATTTCTTGGAAAGGCAAATCAAACTTTTCTGAATAGAACTTTCTAAGACGCTCCACCAAAATATCGTCAACTGTCGATATCACGGATGATATTCCATATTGTGCTACTTTTAGGGGTGTGTCGATCGTAAAACCGATACCCATAACAGGAATATGAAATGTGTGAATGCTATTCTTTTTCATTCTATATATAATTGAAAAATTAAGGGCGCAATTTACGTATAAAATTTAAAACGACACTCGTAACTACTTGATAATTAATGCTATGCTAGCATAGTAAAGGTTATTTTTATATACCTGATAATTAAGGCATTAAGAGTTTATTATTATGATCTGTAATGAAAACTCACTTTTCAAGATTTTATATATTAGGGTAATTTTAGTCGTGTTTGTGCTTTTATAGTTAGTAAACAGTTAATTTTTTTCTATATTTTTATTAAGATTAATAGAATTCAGGTTTTATTTTTATCCCATAAAAGATTTTATGTTATCACTTTAATATATATTTAAAGCAATTGTCTTGACTTGTAATGTATTGATTAGAAGTAAGGTATGTGTTGTTTTTTATATTAAAAGTCAATTTCTTCACTAAAATTATATTATTCAGCCTTAATTAGTTTATGTATATCACAAAAAAACGTTAATGTAATATTTGTTGCATTAGTAGACGATTTATTACATAATTTTGCATCAGTAAAAACATAGAAATTAATAAACTTTAAATATTTATTATTTAATCTGTTATGGATATAGAAATTAAATTTGACGAGCACGGAAGAATCGTTCCTTTTATTGGAGGACGTGAAATTACTATGAATGAATCACCATTCTTAATTTTTCTAGCAACTGCTGGAATGTGTTCAGCAGTATATGTGCAAGCATTTATGCAACAAAGAGGAATGTCTTTGGAGGATGTAAAAATTGTTCAGAGAATGGATTACAACCAGATGACAAACATGGTTGGTAAAATTGATATTATGGTAGATTTACCTGAGTCATTTCCAGCTAAATATAATAAAGCAATTAAAAATGTAATAGCTCAATGTCCTGTTAAGCGTCATTTAGCTGAAGCTCCATCATTCAATGTTATTACAAACCTTGATAATGTAGAAGCATAAGAAATTATTTTTTTAAATAATTATATGAAAACGCTCCAAAATTGGAGCGTTTTTTGTTTTTATATATATCGATTACATTTATTATCTATATTTTTTTCAGGAATAGACTTTATAAATTGTATATCTTGTAATACCAAATGAATTTCAAAATGCTCTATTAAAATTAAAGTATATTTAGTTTTAGCAATTTAAAATAATCTATGCATAGCCTTAGTTACGGATATATTTTTTAAAGAAGATAAAACTGAAAATAGAAAGATTTTACAGTGCATTTTGATGTTTGTTTGGTATAATAAACTATAATATTCTGCTATGAGTAATATTTCAAGATATTCAATTTTATTTGTTTTAATTTTAAGTTTGTACTCAACAAAATCTTTTTCTCAAGATAAAGGTCACATGTTTTCTCATCATAAAATTCATAATCCTGAATATACATGGACTAGTGTTTTTAGGTTATTAGGAGCCAAAAGTTTTTTTTATACAGCTGTATTACCAGTAAATAAACATGGAGTATTAAAGCCAGAAGTCCTTTTTGGAAATGTAAATGAAACAACTGTTTGGTATTCGTATAATTTTCCTTTAACAAAGAGGTATAAAATAGGATTCTTTATGGGTCCTGGTTTAAGTTACTCATTTGATGCAGGACAAGGAGCTAGGTTTAGGTGGCAATATGGATTTGGTACACCTAATATATCTGAAGATATTCCCATTAGCTTATTCATTCTTTCAAATATTACTCATGATTTTAATGCAGAAGGTACTACTTGGGATTGGTATAATTTTGGTATA
>LGVF01318326.1_pt1 | contig 27332 bp, 22 predicted proteins | sample 469901 | NCBI WGS metagenome assembly LGVF01 (sample SAMN03893561, study PRJNA290197) | marine sediment metagenome | material: sediment; isolation source: combined push core samples #3730, #5133, and #5579 collected at Hydrate Ridge | place: Pacific Ocean: Hydrate Ridge
TTCGCCAGCCAATGCCATTTGCTGCTCTCTTTGTAAGGCTGCAACCATCAACAACGATGACTCTGCCATACGCTGATCAACATCAATGCGTTGCAGATAAAAAAGAGCATCGCTGTTGCGTTGTTGTTCTAAAAGAATGCGAGCGATAAGTGTGTACGCCTCGGCTAAGTTCGGACTATCAGGAGTTTCAATGATATAGCGGCGCAACGTTGACAACGCGGCTTCAGTCTCTCCCGCTGCATAATATGTTTTAGCTGGCCGCAAAGAATACCTAGCTTGTGGCGTTGACATAAGCTCCACAGCTATACTTACTTCAGGCACACTAACAGCGCACAATACCAACAGAATAAACGGGACAAACCTAGACATAAGGACTCTTTCATCAACAGCAAGCATGGTATAAGACGAAACGAAAACAGCTACATATCCATTAAGGACATATAGCTGTTCACTTTAACACATGAATTGATCAATTAATGAGTCAATTAAAAATTGACGCCATGAAACTAATCAAACATCTCTTTAACTTTTTCGAAAAAACCCTTGCTGATGGGGCTGACGGACTCGCCACCCTCTTTAGCAAACTCCTCCAACAACTCTTTTTGCCGCGCCGTTAATCGTGTTGGTGTTTCAACGCGCATCACCACAAGTTGATCGCCACGGCGATGCCCTTGCAGGTCTGGAATCCCTTTGCCGGTAAGCTTCATCACCTTGCCAGATTGAGTTCCCGCAGGAACTTTCATCTTCACACGGCCTTCAAGGGTTGGCACTTCAATTTCACAACCAAGAGTTGCCTGAGTAAATGAGATCGGTGTATCACAGATCACATTGCGTCCTTCACGGCTGAAGATCGGATGATCGTCAACGGTAATCACCACGTACAGATCACCAGCAGGGCCACCATGGACACCACTTTCACCTTCGCCGGTTAACTTTAAGCGGATCCCCGTTTCAACACCTGCGGGAACCTTTAAGGCGAGATTACGCTTCTCTTTCACTCGCCCAGTGCCACGGCAATCAGGACATGGATCATTGATTTGGCTACCACTACCACCACAATCGGGGCATGGTCGTGTCATCTGGAAGAAGCCTTGTTGATAGCGAACCTGCCCCGCGCCTCGACAGGTTGAACAGGTTTCGGGGCTGGTTCCCTTTTTTGCACCACTGCCGCCACAGGTTTCACAGCTATGATGACGTGGGAGCTTTACCGTTGTTTCGGTACCGAATGCTGCTTCTTCAAAAGAGATGGTCAAGTTGTAACGCAGATCATCACCGCGTTGACCTCGACTACGGCGTGAACCACCGCCGCCACCGCCATTAAAGATATCGCCGAAAATATCGCCAAAGATATCTTCGAAAGGACTACCGCCAAAACCACCTGAAGAGTATCCACCGCCAGCACTACCATCAACGCCAGCATGGCCGTATTGATCGTAGGCTGCCCGCTTTTGACCATCGGAGAGAACAGCATAGGCCTCAGATAGCACCTTGAACTGCTCTTCAGCTTTTTTATCACCAGGGTTTTTGTCTGGATGATGCTTAACGGCTAATTGACGGTAGGCTTTTTTAATCTCAGCGTCACTGGCGTTGCGGTTAACACCAAGCACTTCATAATAATCACGTTTTGACAAAATTAAGTTCCTCTGTGGCGGATCGGGCCTTGCTGTAGGTCAACAACGAACGGAGCCAACAACAGGCTCCGTTCGTCAAACCACTCTATTTAAAATTACTTTTTTTCGTCGTCAACTTCTTCAAACTCTGCGTCAACAACATCATCGTCTTCAGCAGCAGGCTCTTCGGTTGCGCCCTCTTCACCAGCAGCACCCGCTTCAGCTTGAGCTTCAGCATACATCGCCTCAGCTAATTTGTGTGACGCTTGTGAAAGTACTTCAACTGCAGCGTTAATCGCTTCAACATCATCACCTTCCATCACTTTTTTCAACTCTACTAGAGCTGACTCAATTGCAGTCTTGGTCTCATCATCAACCTTGTCTGCATTATCTTTAAGTGTTTTCTCAGTGCTGTAAACCAAGCTATCTGCTTGATTCTTCGCTTCGATCAACGCACGCTTTTTCTTATCATCATCGGCATGCAGTTCCGCATCCTTAACCATCTTCTCGATCTCATCATCGCTTAGACCTGAAGAAGATGTGATTTTGATTGTTTGCTCTTTGCCTGTGCCCATATCCTTGGCGGATACGCTAATAATACCGTTCGCATCAAGGTCAAAGGTTACTTCAACTTGAGGCACACCGCGTGGTGCCGGTGGAATATCGGTTAATTCAAAACGACCGATGGTCTTATTATCAACAGCCATCTCGCGCTCACCTTGAAGTGCGTGTACCGATACTGCAGGCTGATTGTCCGCAGCAGTAGAGAAGATTTGACTCTTCTTGCAAGGGATGGTGGTGTTTTTATCGATCAATTTGGTCAGTACGCCACCAAGAGTTTCGATACCGAGAGACAGAGGGGTTACATCGAGAAGGAGAACGTCTTTAACGTCACCCTTAAGTACGCCACCTTGAATCGCCGCGCCAATTGAAACAACTTCGTCAGGGTTAACACCTTTATTAGGTGCCTTGCCAAAGATCGCTTCAACCTTTGCGTGTACTGCTGGCATACGAATCATACCACCGACCAAAATGACTTCATCGATATCGGAAGCAGTAAGGCCTGCATCCTTAAGAGCAGTACGGCAGGGTGCTTCGAGACGCGCAAGAAGATCGCCACAAATGCTCTCAAGCTTGGCACGGCTCAGTTTAAGATTCATGTGCTTAGGACCACTTTGATCAGCAGTGATAAATGGCAAGTTGATGTCTGTTTCCATCGACGAAGACAGCTCGCACTTTGCTTTTTCAGCCGCTTCTTTCAAGCGCTGAAGAGCCATTTTGTCGCCACGAAGATCGATCCCTTGCTCTTTATTGAACTCATCGGCAATGTAATCAATAATGCGTTGGTCAAAGTCTTCACCACCGAGGAACGTATCACCATTGGTTGACTTAACTTCAAAAACACCATCGCCAAGCTCAAGGATTGATACGTCAAAGGTACCGCCGCCGAGGTCAAATACTGCAATGGTCTCATCGCCGTCTTTGTCCATGCCGTAAGCCAGTGCCGCTGCCGTAGGCTCGTTGATGATCCGCAACACTTCAAGACCTGCGATCTTACCTGCATCTTTAGTTGCTTGACGTTGTGAATCGTTAAAATATGCAGGAACAGTGATAACCGCTTCAGTGACCTCTTCACCAAGGTAGTCAATCGCTGCTTGTTTCATCTTTTGCAGCACCATCGCTGAGATCTCAGGCGCACTGTATTGCGTGCCACGCGCTTCAACCCAAGCATCACCGTTATCGGCCTTCATAATATTAAATGGGCTAATTGCAATATCTTTTTGTACCGCATCTGAATCGAACTTACGGCCGATTAAACGCTTGATGGCAAACAGTGTGTTTTCTGGGTTGGTAACCGCTTGACGCTTGGCCTGTGTGCCAACTAATCGCTCACCGTTTTCAGCAAAAGCGATCATTGAAGGGGTGGTGCGTGAACCTTCAGCATTGGCGATAACTGTTGGCTCGCCGCCTTCCATGACCGATACACATGAATTTGTTGTTCCTAAATCAATACCTATGACTTTACCCATGACAATTTCTCCTTATCAGGTTGGTTAATTGTAGTACGTTACGTTTCTATTTTATTCAGTTACCGCAGGGGCTTTTGACACCATTACCAGTGCTGGGCGCAACAAGCGTCCGTTTAACATATAGCCACCTTGCATCACTTCTACAACGGTATTGGCGTCGCAATCATCGCGCTCTATTTGGCCCATCGCTTCATGACATGCAGGGTCGAAAGGAGACCCTTTAGCATCGACAATCGAGACATTAAATTTGCTCAAAACACTCTGGAATTGACTTAGAGTCATCTCGACCCCTTCAACCAGGGTGGATGCGTCACCTTCAGTCTCCTTAGCGTGACTCACTGCGCGCTCTAAATTATCGATAACGGGTAGTATTTCACGCAGAATTGACTCATTAGCAAACTTAGCCAGCTCCTCTTTTTCTCGTTGCATCCGGCGACGAAAGTTCTCGTTTTCAGCACGGTTGCGCAGATAAAGATCCTTCTGCTTCTCCACCTCTTCGCGACATGCTACTAATTCAACCTGCAATGCCTCTTCAGCTGAAAGCTGTTCAACTTGGTTTTCATCAACAACAGCATCACCTTCTACGGGTGCCTGTGTTTCCACTTCTTCATTCACTTCAGGTTTTTTTGTTTCTGTCACGATCACCATTCTCCTCGTTTGCCCTTTTCAGGCATATCTTTAATTTCGCTTATTCAGATTCAAGTTCCAGCGCACGACTAACAAGTTGTGCAGTATAATCGACCACAGCAACCACCTGTGAGTACTCCATCCGACTTGGGCCAATCACTCCAAGACTGCCTAAACTCTGCGTACCATTGGTATAGTTAGCAGTGATCAAACTACAGCCTTCAAACTCCTGATATTCGGATTGGCTGCCGATATAAATCTGTACCCCTTGTGCTTGCTGACTCTTATCTAACAGATGGATCAAGTTACTCTTTTGCTCAAAGGCATTAAACAACCGCTTCATGCTATCGCGATCGGAAAACTCCGGCTGATTTAAAATGTTTGCCGCGCCCTCAATGATCACATCATCTTCAATGTCGCCGCGAAAAACCTCTTGCGAAAAATTCAACGCACCACTGACCATTTTATTATACAAGTTTTTCTCTTGCTTCATCTGGTCAACGATTTTTGCGCGAACCTCCTGTATGGTCAAGCCACTTAGTTCTTCATTGAGATAATTAGTAATATGTTGAAGCTCTTGAGTTGTGGGCATCGCACCATCTAGCTCAATAATTTTATTTTGTACCACGCCCGATTTCGATACAAAAATCACTAACAGGCGACCTTGGCTGAGCGGCACAAACTCAATATGGCGGAACACCGTCGACACAAATCGTGGGGCAAGAACAATCCCGGTATGGTTCGACATATCGGATAAAATACGTCCAGCCTGTTGCAACATCTCTTGTGTTCGTAAATTTCCAGTACGGCACTGCGCTTCAATTTTACTGCGTTCATCTTGACTTAGATTGCGCACCTGTAACAGCGTGTCGACGTAAAAACGATAGCCTTTATCCGTTGGAATACGCCCAGCAGAGGTATGGGGTGAAACGAGATAACCCATCTCTTCAAGATCCGCCATGACATTTCGTACTGTCGCTGGCGACAACTGTAGCTTTTGTCGTTTAGCGATGGTGCGAGAGCCCATCGGCTCACCCGATGCAATGTGCCCTTCGACAATTGCATCGAGAATACTCAAACTGCGCTCATTGAGTTCCATATTCTCGCGATCCCAGCATAAAGCCACACAGCCACTTCGCCGTCTGGTTGCAAAAAAACAAGCCCGACTAGCCGGCCAACAGACAAACTTAGCACTCAAGCGATGCGAGTGCTAACAGTTGAGAAGGTAACAACGCCCCTACCCTTTGTCAAGGGCTGCGAGCGTAAAAAAATCATCAATTTACAGAAAGTTTTCGATCAGATAATTGTAGAGTAACCACCCCTCTAGCGAGAGAGTCCACCGACCATTATTAAGGGTAAGATACGGGGCGCATTGGTCAATTGCCGCGGCGTAGACTGTCGCAAAAGAATGATTATAGCGACGCTGAAAATCGGCTTCGTCAACCCCTTCGCGACAGCGCAACAACAAATAAACCGTTTCAAACATCGCTTGCTGCGGATCAAATCCTTCAATTTTAGTGCGCGGCGAAACACCTTCATGGATCGAGTGAAGATAACCTTCAATCGAATTTTCGCATGCCCAACGCTCCCCCAAATCTCGACCAATAAAACTATGTGCACCAGCGCCAACACCTAAATAAGGTTGGCGCTGCCAATAACCAACATTGTGACGGCACTCGTGGCCAGGCTGAGCATAGTTCGAAATCTCATAATGGCGATAACCCAAACGGGTCAAACGATCATTTAACAGCAAAAAACTGTCGCGATACTGTTCATCATCGGGCATCTGCCATAGATTTTTTTGCTGTTGGTGGGCAAAGGGGGTTTCATCTTCAATGGTTAAACCATAAATGGACAGATGCTCGGGGGCCAACTGCTCGACATACTGGCACTGTTGCTGGAGTTGTTCCACTGTTTGATTGGGCAATGAAAACATCAGATCAATGCTTAAACGATCAAAACCAACGCTCCGCGCTGTTTCAACCGCCTGTAACGCCTGAGTTGAATCATGCTGGCGGCCCAGCCATTTTAGTTGGGCGTCATCAAAGGATTGAACTCCCAAAGACAACCGATTAACCCCCGCACTGCGATAGCCCATCAGGCTTGCAGAACTGACGGTGCCGGGGTTTGCTTCAAGGGTGATCTCAACATCGGCAGCAAAACCATAGACACTTGCAGCGACATCCAACAGCCGCGCTACCTGAGATGCACTCAACAACGACGGCGTTCCGCCACCAAAAAACACGCTGGTAAACGGTGCTGAGAATCCTTCATCATCACCACCACAAACGGCGCGAGAGGTCTTTAAATCTGTACATAACGCATCAACATAACGATCAATGTCGCCCGTTTTTGGCTCACACGAATAAAAATCGCAATACGGACACTTGCTTAAGCAAAACGGAATATGTAAATACAGACTGGCCATCTCGCCCCCCTAGACACAAACAAAACAGCGCCGAACCCTAAAGGATTCGGCGCTGCAATCTAACACTTATACTCGATGATGCTTAGTGGAAATGACTGCTATTAATCAACATATGTACGGCGATACTTGCTACATAGCCTAAGGCAATAATAGGCGTAAACTTGAGGTGACGACCGAAAGTATAAACACCACGAGCCGTACCCATTAGCGCAACACCCGCTGCAGAACCGATGGAAAGCATGCTACCACCAACACCCGCAGTCAGAGTAACGAGTAGCCAGTGGCCGTGAGACATATGTGGCTCCATGGTTAATACCGCAAACATCACTGGGATATTATCAACAATCGCTGACAAGACACCAACAAGCACGTTTGCTTGAAACGGACCAAGCCCTGTGTACATCGCTTGCGATGCCATGGCCAAGTAACCAAACTGACCTAAACCGCCAACACATAAAATAACACCGTAGAAGAACAACAACGTATCCCACTCAGCACGAGCAATTTTACGGAACAGATCAAAACCAGGTTGGCAATGCTCGCCAGTCATATTCAACGGGCTATCGGCCATAATACTGGCATGCTCTTTTTTCTTGATATAATATGAGAACACACCTAAATAACCAAGGCCGAGCATCATGCCAGCCGCTGGGGGCAAGTGAAGAAAATTGTGAAAGGATACGGCAGTAACAATGGTTGCCAAGAAAAGAACCATAATCCGCTTAGCACCAAAGCGCATAGAAACCATCTCATCAATAGCCTGCGGTTTCTCTTTGCTAATCATGAAGTTCATGATAAATGCAGGAATAAACCAGTTAACAAGAGAGGGGAGGAACAGGACGAAAAACTCACTGAAGTCAACCATCCCTTTTTGCCATACCATCAAGGTGGTGATATCACCAAATGGTGAGAATGCGCCACCAGCGTTAGCACCAACAACAACGTTGACACATGCCATAACAACAAATTTTTGATTTGAGCCACCAACAGCCATAACAACCGCACCCATCAACAGAGCCGTTGTGAGGTTGTCAGCGATTGGAGAGATCAAGAAAGCTAAAATACCTGTTAACCAAAAAATCACTCGCAGCGAAAATCCGCGAGAAACAAGCCATGAACGCAGTGCTTGAAATACGTTACGCTCTTCCATCGCATTGATATAGGTCATCGCAGCCAATAAGAATAGTAACAGTTCAGCGTACTCGAGCAGGTTGTGCTTGATTGCCTCGTGAGGCAGCATTGGATCAATGTGCTTATAGGCTAAAGCAACCAGTACCCAAATGACACCAGCAGCCAAAAGAACAGGCTTACTTTTACGCAAGTGCAGCTGCTCCTCCATAATGACCAAGCTGTATGCCCCAACAAAAATCACCAAGGCTAAAATACCCAGTACCGAACCAGTTAAATCTTGAATTGCACTACCACCGCCACTACTTGCGAAAGCGGGCCCAGCCATTAAAATGAACAACAGTGTAAATAAACTTTTCAAAACTTCCCCCATCCAAACATAAAGAAACTAAGGAAACATCGGCATCGAATCTGCAATCAGATCGGCCACCCAAAAACTACATTTCATTCGTAGATCGAACCTCAAAACAAGGTTTCAAACTACGTACACATACCGCCCACAATTTAATTACAACCCATAAATAATTCTGGTCTACCAAACCAAAGTACATTTAAATATCACTTGAATTGTAGGGTGTCAACAATTCAAATCTCTATCTGTAACATTATCTCGTTTTTGTATTTCCATTTGTCCTGTATATAAAAAATGTACGGTATTACAAATAGTTTGTTCCATCTTCACTATCAAATACACGTTAAAAATCTGTCTCTTTGAGTACTTGCGAGACCGAATTCCAATAGGGTATAATCAGCAAAACTTGACCTCGTCAACCCTCTATCGTTAGGATCTCATCGACAATGAAACAGGACGTTACAGCTTCAATAATACAATTCAATATTGCTCTCGGTGACGTGCAAACGAATCTCGCCACCGCCATTGCCGGAATCAAGCGTGCAGCAAGCCAAGGGGCACAACTGGCAGTACTCCCAGAGATGTGGAGCACGGGCTATGACTACCGCCATCTTGCACAGCTGGCCGAAGAGACTCCGCGCATCCTCCTTACCTTGCAGACCTTAGCGCTTGACCTCAAGCTGGTAATTGTCGGTAGCCTGCCTGAAAAAAACGGCGACTCACTGTACAATTCTCTCTACGTTATCGACAATGGCCAACAGGTTGGCAAGTATCGCAAACTTCACCTCTTTTCGACCATGGGCGAAGATCGTTTTTTATCGGCAGGTCATCAGTGCTGCGTTGTGCCAACAACAATAGGCCGTCTCGGTGTTGCGATCTGCTATGATCTGCGATTCCCTGAACTGTTTAGAAAGATGGCCCTAGAGGGAGCTGAAATCATCTGCCTGCCTGCGGAGTGGCCAAAACCACGCCAAGAGCACTGGCGCACGCTACTCAGAGCGCGAGCCATTGAGAACCAACTTTTTATTGCCGCAGCCAACTGTTGTGGCATTCAGGGTAAACTTGATTTTTTTGGTATGAGTATGTTGATTTCAGCCCGAGGCGATGTGCTGGCTGAAAGCGGTGAAGTGAATACCGAATTGATCGCGACTTTTGAACGCGAAGAGATGATTAAATATCGCTCGCAAATCCCCTGTTTTCATGATCGGCGACCTGAAGTCTACGGCACGCTGCCATAGGCTAGAATCATTGGCCTAGAGGCTTAGCACNNCCATGTTTTCATGATCGGCGACCTGAAGTCTACGGCACGCTGCCGTAGTCGAGAGTTATTGACCTAGAGGCTTAGCACTGTGACGAAATGCGGCGGGGATTTCATCGAAACGATCAGCGAAGTTTAACGCGCCCTGCTCATCTAAATAGAGATAACGTGTCTCAGCCGCTGCGGGTGTCGCTTGCGTCACCTCTTGCGCACGAATAGCTAACACCTCTTCCACAGTGGTAGCTGTTTCAATTTCTGGAGCTGATCGTTGATTTTCTAACTTAATAAGGCGCTGACGGAAATCCTGATAAAACTGCTGAAAATCATTCAGCAACGGCAAATCTTTGCCAGGATAGCGCAATAAAAACTGGTCACATACCAATAATAAGAGTAAAAAACTAACAAACCAAATAAAGCTAAAGGTCATTTTTTTCATAATGTAATCCCGTAACACAACAGAGCAACGGGGTTCGATCACCCGTTAACTATTGTTATTGAGTAACTATTCAGCACTCATCCATAAGGGCTTGTGTCGCCCATGGAAAGGGTGTCTGTCGCCCGGATGGCGACAGTCAAGCCCCATGGATGGGTTCATGCGTCCCTTGGAATGGGTGACTCAAGCTCTTTTGCTGAATAGTTACGTTATTGATAGACTGATAGTCACACGCTAAAACTGTGTGGTAATTTTTCACAGCTAACATTAAAACGCAACCCATTCATCTGAACCAGATTTGATTTACTGGAGGAACGCACATGTCAGAAACAATTTACGATGTTGTCATTATTGGTGGTGGTCCAGCTGGGCTCACTGCGGGCCTCTATTGTTCCCGCGCCCGCCTCAATACGCTACTCATTGAAAAAATGATTCTTGGTGGTCAAGTGATGATCACCACCGATGTTGAAAACTACCCTGGTTTTCCTGGCGGCATCACTGGCCCTGAACTGATGGAACGCTTTCAAACTCATTGTCAAGAGTTCGGCCTTCAGGTTACCACAGGGGATGTGCAATCCATTGAAGATCAAGGGAAAATTAAACACCTCATCGTTGATGAAAAAGAGATCCTCACTCGCTCTGTGATCATCGCAACGGGGGCAGAACCGCGCAAACTTGGCGTTCCGGGAGAGAAAGAACTCGTTGGCCGTGGTGTTTCATACTGCGCAACCTGTGACGGTGCATTTTTTCGCAATGCTACTGTAACCATCAATGGCGGCGGCGATACCGCTGTAGAAGAAGCGATGTTCCTTAGTCGCTTTGCTAGCAAAGTGTATCTTGTTCATCGCCGCGACCAACTGCGTGCGATTAGCCTTCTACAGGAAAGACTTAATGCCAACGACAAGATTGAAGTCGTGTGGAACAGCACCATTGAATCATGTGAAGGGGACAACAGCGGCCTGACTCACATTAATCTCAAAAACACTCAGAGCGGTGAAGAATCAAAGCTCGAAACCCAGGGTTTATTTGTCGCCATCGGTGTCACCCCAAAAACCAGCTTCCTGCAAGGGGTTGTCGATCTTGACGACAGTGGCTACATTATCACTGATTATCAATGTCAAACATCCGTACCGGGTATCTTTGCTGCGGGCGACGTGCGCCAAAGCGTGTTAAAGCAAATTGCTACAGCCGTCGGTGATGGAGCGACATCGGCATCGGTGGTGGAAAAATATCTCGCCGAAAACGAATAACGCGCAGCACTTACACACATATTCCCCAAAAAGCCGAAACGGTCACTCTTGCCGCTTCGGCTTTTTTGTGTCTATAATACTATTTAATGTTATTTATTTAAAAATATACCGACAGGATCAAAATGCTGGCTAATATCCTATCTGGCGCATTGATTGGCATTGATGCGTACCCCGTAGAAGTTGAAGTCGATGTTACGCAGGGATTACCACAATTTGCAACAGTTGGCCTCCCTGAAGGGGCGGTAAAAGAGAGTAAAGACCGCGTTAAGTCAGCGATAAAAAACAGTGGCTACGATTTCCCCGTACGACGTATCACCGTCAACCTTGCCCCAGCGGATATTCGTAAAGATGCTGCATCGCTAGACCTACCTATGGCAATGGGAATCCTAACCGCGACCGGAGTGACCAACGAAAAAGCGAGCCGCTATCTCTATATGGGTGAACTGTCTCTCGATGGACGAATTAAAGCCGTTCGCGGCTGCCTCGCCGTGGCCGTGGCCGCTAAGGAGTGGGATCTCGATGGCTTAATCTTACCCGTCGATAACGCCGCCGAAGGTGCGGTTGTCCAAGGACTACCGATCTTCGCCGTGCACGATCTCGCTCAAGTTGTCTCCTTCATAAATGGTGAAACGACGCTGCAGCCAACACAAATCGACACCACCGCCCCCTTACCAATACAGGGAAACGGTGAAGATTTCTCTGAAGTTCGCGGCCAACAGCATGTAAAGCGTGCCCTTGAAATTGCTGCGGCAGGATCTCACAATATGCTGATGGTTGGACCACCTGGCAGCGGCAAGACCATGCTTGCCCGCCGATTGCCATCCATTTTACCCAATTTACGTTTCGATGAAGCCCTTGAAACAACCAAGATTCACTCCATCTCGGGCCTGTTGGCCAAAAGCGATGCACTCATCCATACTCGGCCATTTCGTTCCCCCCATCACACCATCTCCGATGCAGGACTCATTGGCGGCGGCACCATTCCGCGCCCCGGTGAAGTTTCTTTAGCGCACAATGGCGTGTTATTTTTAGACGAACTCCCTGAATTTAAAAAAAATGTCCTCGAAATGCTGCGTCAACCGTTAGAAGATGGCCAAGTTGGCATTAGTCGCGCTGCCATGAGCCTAACGTTTCCAGCATCGTTTATGATGGTTGCAGCAATGAATCCGTGTCCGTGCGGCTATTTAGGTGATAGTCAGCATGAATGCACCTGCACACCACCTATGCTACAACGCTACCGCAACCGCTTGTCGGGGCCACTGCTCGACCGGATTGATCTCCATGTCGAAGTGCCGCGCATCTGCCATGAAGAGCTGGCTAACCCCAACGAGAGTGAATCCAGCGAGTCGATCCGTCAACGGGTCGAACAGGCGCGTAGCCATCAAGAACAACGCTTCCAACGTTGCGGTGTTCATGCCAACGCGCAAATGCAGGCGCGCCATATTCGTAAATACTGCGCCGTTGACAGCACCGGGGAAAAACTTCTCGCCATCGTCACCGATAAACTCGGCCTGTCGGCACGAACCTACAGCCGCATCCTTAAAGTAGCACGCACCATTGCCGACCTTGCTGGCAGCGAAACCATCTGTGAGCATCACCTAGCCGAAGCGGTTCAATACCGTAGCTTGGATCGCCGCGCACCGTAAACGGGCAAAGCAACCACACCCAAGGAGTAAGCAGCAATTCACTTGAGTTTAAGCCAGAATCCGTTTATCGTTTTAATTCCTAAAAACGAGTGTGAAGGGCGGTGTCAGTGTACGATTTCAACCAGTGTAAACAGTGTGGCAAACGAAGTGGCAGCCCAAAATACAAGCTAAAAAACATGGTGCTCTACGCCTGTTCAGACTGTGACTTCCACTATACCAATGTTCTCGATGTACTTGACGATGGTGAAACACCCTCCCGCACATTATCAACAACAGAGCACCACTATATCGAAAGCCAATTGCCACAAAACAGCCGCCAGCTCAGCCTCAACCTTGACTTTGTTCAGCAACACATAGAGGTAGCAGGATCAACCTGCCTTGATATCGGTTGCGGTGCTGGCGTTTTCCCTTCACTACTCCACCACGCGGGAGCAATGGTAAGCGCTATTGAACCGCAACCGCTGTTTCGCCAATTTTGCCACCAGCGCTTTGACATCACTCCGCACCATGAACTCATTGACAGCCCGTACTGGCAACAGGGCTTTGCTGAGCATTTTGATATCGTAACGCTGTGGGACACCCTCGAACATGTAAACTTCCCCGCCGAAACCATTACCGCTCTTAGCCGCGTGATCAAACCGCAGGGTTATCTCTTTTTAGATACACCCTCGCGCGACTCTTTTTCCTACCGTCTCAGTGAATGGTCGTACCGATTCAGTCGTGGCCGTAATCCGTTGATGCTCAACAGCCTCTATTCCGCCAAACGTTTTGGCCATAAACAGATTTTCACCCAACAGCAGCTTTGGCAGCTTGTTGAGAAACACGGATTGACCATTATTGGCCGATCAGCTCTACATCGTGCTAAAAATAAGCATGTGATTGTTTGTCAAAAAAAGTAACAACAAACAACAATCCTAACTGCGACAAACGCCCCTATTTCATGCTAGAATTCTACCGTCACACGATCATGCGAGGGATTGACTCACCTTTACGTTAGGATCCATATGAGTTCACCACAAGATAACTTACTCCACTTACATACCATTCTCGACAGTGTCGCTGACGGCGTTTTTACCGTCGATGATGAGATGAAAATCACCTCATTTAATCGCGCTGCTGAAGAGATTACCGGCTTTAGTCGGGCGGAAGCGATGGGCCAACCGTGCTGCGAAGTGTTTCGCACCAATGTATGTTTTGATCAATGCCCACTGCGAGAAGCCATTGATAAAGGCCGTAATATTACCAACCGCGAAGTCGATCTTCTCGATCATGAGAATCGCGAAATTCCAATTTCAGTCAACGCTTCCGTCTTGCGTGATGAAGCGGGTAAAGCCATTGGCGGCGTCGAAACCTTCCGTGACCTCTCACAATTGCGCGCTTTAGCCAGCGAAGTGCAACACAGCTTTAGCTTTCAAAACATGATCAGCCGTAATCCACAGATGCAACAACTGTTCGATATCTTGCCCGATGTCGCCAACAGTGATGTCACCGCGCTAATTCACGGCGAAAGCGGCACGGGCAAGGAACTTTTTGCCCAAGCCCTCCACAACCTTAGCCCGCGTAAAGATGGGCCACTGGTTGTCATCAATTGCGGCGCACTCCCCGAACAGCTCCTCGAAGCCGAAATTTTCGGCGTTAAACGTGGCGCTTACACTGGTGCCGTTGCTGACCGCGCTGGACGATTGTCTCTGGCTCAGGGTGGAACCCTTTTTCTCGATGAGATTGGCGATCTACCTCTCGCATTACAGGTTAAACTGTTACGCGTATTAGAGAACAACGAATATCAAGCCCTCGGTAGCGATGAAACCCGTCACGCCGACGTTCGCTTTATTGCTGCCAGTCATCACGATTTAAATATTCTCGTCAGTCAAAAAAAATTCCGTCAAGATCTCTTCTACCGTCTCAACATCATCACCCTTAAAATTCCCGCCCTGCGTGATCGGCGAGAGGATATCCCCTTGCTGCTCGACATGGGCTTAAAAAAAATTTGCAGCAAACATGGCAAAAAAATTCAAGGATTCAGCTCTAAAGCGATGACATACCTACTCCAACACCCCTTTGATGGCAATGTTCGTGAACTGCTCAATATGGTCGAGCGAGCGGTAATCCTGTGCCGAGAAAACAAAATCAAACTGGAGCAACTGCCCTTTACCGTAAGTCAACAGCTTGAATCGGCCCAGCGCAAAACCCTCACCCGCCAAGAACTACAGCACCTCATTGAGCGCTACCGTGGCAATCGTCAACAGATTGCAAAACACCTCGGCATCGACCGCACAACACTCTGGCGCTGGATTAAAAAATATCAGATATCGCAATAAGGTTGCACGCGTTGCGCGACGATGCAGTGCAACACAAATAAACTTCTTAACTGTTTCAGCAAGTTACAAACAATTACAACGCACACCACCATCCAAACGTTGCACATGCAACATGCCGAAGAATTTACAAACCACCAACAATTAAGCTAACTAGCTAATTTATTTACCAATCTTCCCTAACAAATCTTTTGGCATCTATCTTGTAATATAACCAGCACTATGTGTAGCGTTGAATTTCACACCAGGAACCAAACGGTTTCCACTGATGCCAAAACGGCCAATACTATCATCATCGCAATTCCAAGTTATGGTGATCGTATTTTCCCGCGTTTTGATCAGGCTCACGAATTTAATTTTGCCGAAATTAATTTAAAAAAAAGCAGCATCGAAACAATGACAACGCATCTTTGCCCAGCACAGGAAAACGACATGTGTTGCTGGTTGCATAAAATGGGCGTTAAAGGTGTGATCTGTTCGGGAATTCACCATCACCATCAAGTAAAGTTTCAGCAAATTGGAATTTGGCTCGTATGGGGAATGAGCGGAAATATTAAATCAACACTTCAGCAATGGCTAAAAGATCAACCTGCAATGGTCAATAAGAACCAGCACATTGGGTTCGACCAAACTAAAATGCTTGCATGCAATGAAACACCTTCTATGTGAATCTGCCGAGGGCTTTGAGAGGGGAGCTATCTTGGCATTGTAATGAATTATATTTATTATATTTTTATGTAATACGCGGGCAGGGCCTTTTATATTTCTTATGTGATCTCATGTTATGGCCCTGCCCCACCTTTTATCCTCACTGTTCCACCAGCCAAATCTCTGCTCAGCACCGCCACCCCCCTACTATCTATTAAAATAATTCGCTCAAAAAATTCTATTGCCTATTAGTAGGACATCTACTACCGTATTATCATTCTAAAACGCAGCGCACACGTGCCTCAATCAACCATTACAACATAGAGGAACTCTAAACAATGTTACTTGACCTGCTCAGCAAACGACGCAGTATCCGCCAATTTACGGCTGCACCACTTGGCTCGGAACACATTGATCACCTTAAAGAGATCGCTATCCGCGTCCCCACATCACGCGGCCTCAACCCATGGCAATTTAACTTCGTCACCCAAAGTGACCTGATCTCTAAACTGGCACAAGCCAAACCTCATGCTGCCGCCTTTCTTAATCAATGCCCCCTAGCAGTGGTGATCAGTGCCGACACGTGCCGTTCCGATGTCTGGATTGAGGACAGCTCCATTGCAGCAATTTGCTTACAACTCGCTGCAACAGAGCTCGACTTAGCAAGTTGTTGGGTTCAAATTCGACTGCGCCCACACGATGAAACAACCACGGCATCGGACTATGTGTCTTCACTACTAAACCTTGACGAGCACCATCAGGTTGTTGCCATCATTGGTATCGGCCACCCTGCAGAAGAGAAACAACCTCATCTAAAACAAGATCTACCTTGGAATCATATTGTAGATTTTACATAAAAAAAGGGAGGTGACTGCAATCACCTCCCCCTCCTTTCCATATCCCTACAACAAATCAGTCGTTATCGGTTGGCAACCAATTTAAAACGAGATGATCCAATGTCCTCTTAGGAACAAAATGAACCCCCTCATCATCGCGCCAATATTTAATATCACCATCTTCAGCCTTATCCACTAACCGTACCTGTTCGGCGGGACGGCCCAATGCGATAACCATCAAGATCTCAAATCTGGTTGGGATCTTAAACTGTTCACGAAACTGCTGCTTTTGGATCGCGGCAATCATGCAGCCGCCTAGACCTTGTTCGACAGCACCGAGTAAAATAGTTTGCGCACAAATACCAAGATCGGCACCAAAGTTCTCACTGAGAGTTTTATCGCCAAGAACAACAATATAAGCTGCGGGCTTCTCGCCTTCTTGCGGCCCAGACCAATTTTTCAAATAACCCGCCCAACCTAAATAACCAAAAATTCGCTCATTGCGATGAGGATCAAATGACAATAAATATCGCAATGACTGCACGTTTGCTGCGGCACTACATGAACGAGTCAAATCAACCAAAGCACGCAACTGCCCCTCTTTGATTGGCTCATTTTGATGAAAACGACGATAGCTACGATTCTTTTGTAATAAATCTTTCAGCATCACCCCTCCTACATGGTAGAATTAAAAACACACAGTAAATTTGAAAACAAACTAGACATTAACCAATATAAACTTTTTTAATAAAAATTACTTCTAAAAATTTACCATATGGTCGATCTACACATCATACTAGCACTGATGGCGATTTTTATCGGTGCCCTCCTGGGGGGGCGACTCGCCGCATTGCTGCACGTACCGCGTGTTACTGGCTACCTCCTCACGGGATTGCTGCTCGGCCCCTCTGCGGCCAAGATATTCGGTTATCCTGCACCGATCTCCACTCTTGCCCTCGACGACCTTCAGCCGTTAACCAATCTTGCCCTCGCCCTCATTATGATGAACGTTGGCGGTCAATTTCGCATGGAGAGTTTACGCCGCTTGCGCTGGCGAATCTTTGTTCTCTCTGGCTTCGAATCATCGCTCACATTTATCCTTGTTGCTCTAGGCTGCGCTGCCACCAATCAGTGGTGGCTCCACACCTCGATTACACCATTCTCCTTAGCTCAAACCTCACTATTGATGGGGCTGTTTTTTGGTGTCATTGCCATCGCCACAGCACCCGCTGCAACGATGATGGTAATTCGTGAATATGAAGCAGAGGGACCAACAACATCGACACTACTCTCGCTCGTTGGCCTCAACAATCTGCTCTCTGTCATTGCGTTTTTATGTGCAATGCATTGGGTTTTTTCTCCCGAGGAGGGCAACTTAGTACTCCTTTGGCATCTAACAGGCCCGCTCCTCATTGGTGGCGGCATTGGCTTAATCATCGCGACTTGGAGCCAACGACTCGAACTCGCTAGTGAATTTAAATGCATCATCCTCGGCGCTCTTTTCTCTATCTCCATATTGAGTGAAATTACTGAGATCAACGCCTTACTATGCCATCTTATTTTCGGCATTGTTTTAGCGAGCAGTTCACCGCGATGGCACCAACTCTATGCAGCAATCAAGCAGATCGACTACCCACTCTATGTCGCCTTTTTTGTCCTTGCTGGAGCAAGCCTGCATATTGAAACACTGCTTCACATCGGATCACTAGGAGTGGCATATGTTATTTTACGCATAGCGGGAAAATGGTGGGGAGCGCGCTGGGGAGCAAAACTGGCATCCTTTAACCAACGTGAGCAACAGACCATCGGCATGACTCTCATGGCCCAAGCAGGTGTTGCCATCGGACTGGCCTCGACACTCGCCGAGCAATGGGATCAAGGTGGACACCTCGTTGAAGCGGTCATCCTTGGTTCAGTTGTGGTCTTTGAACTGGTTGGCCCATTATCAGTCCGTCACGGATTAGTCCTTTCAGGTGAAGTACCGATTCTATCGTTACTGCGTAAACGTGCTCCTCAGGGTGCTATTGAAGGGCTACACAATGTCGTCGATCATTTTCGCTCATCGTTAGGGCTACCCGCAGGTCACAATGTCAAAGATCCCGGCGATATTCTGGTCCGCCATATCATGCGCCAAAACGTTGAAACCATCGTTAACGACACCCCGTTTAATAAGCTTCTACGCTTTATCTCCCATAGCCGCTATGATCGGTTCCCGGTTGTTGATGGTGCTGGCCGCTTTGTTGGCATTATTGACTATACCGAAATCCGCAACCTACTATTTGAGCCTGAATTGGCGAAACTGATCGTTGCAAGTGACTTGCTGGTACCGAACCATTGTGCTCTTGGCCCAGATCAATCCTTACGTGAAGTATTAGTCATGATGCGCCGCCATCGCCATATCAGCTATTTCCCTGTATTAGACCCCGAGCAACCCGACCAACTCCTCGGCGTACTGCGTCAAAATGATGTGCTGGCAGCGTTCCGCTCATTTAATACCGATATTGACTAAGCCCTCTTTTTTTCTATTTAAGGATCCATCATGCTCGAAACGATTCATGCCTATTGGCCCTATCTTCTGCCGCCACTTTTAGGCGCACTCATTGGTTACGTCACCAATTACATTGCAATCCGCATGCTGTTTCGACCACTCCATCCGTGGCATATTTTTGGATTACGTGTTCCATTAACGCCTGGGATTATTCCATCGCAACGCCACGAACTAGCGCGCAAAATGGGTGACATGGTTGGCTCGCACCTTTTAACAAGCACTGACGTCGCTAACGCCTTGGAAAAACCGGTATTTCGGCAAAAGCTTCAACTAGCCGTTGCGCTGAAGCTCGATACCTTTATCGGCAAGTCTCTTGGACCTGCCATCACGTTGCTGCCAAAACGGTTTCATCCCCGCTTCCACGAATTACTTGATGGGTTACGCTGGAAATTTATTAAATCACTGCGAAAGACCCTTGCCAGTGCAGCCTTTGAGGAACGACTTAATCAGTTTTGCCTACAGCAATTAAACCAATTTCTACAGCACGATCTCGCTTACTTTATCACACCGGAACGATATCAACATAGTCGCGACCATATTGAACGACGGTTACAGCAATGGCTCTCATCAAACACCGTTGCCGAAACGGTGGGCCAATTCATTGACAACCAAACTGAAAGTATTATTCGTTCTGAAAAATCGCTTAAACAACTTCTGCCGCAAGATCTACAAAATGTCCTCCTCGATCAATTAGAGAAGGAGATTCCTCAAGTCCTTAAACACTTTTCGACAACCCTTGATGACCCAGAAATGCGCGCCAAGCTTGAAAAGAAAGTTCGCCAAGGGATCGATGGTTTTGTCGATTCGATTGAGGGCCTGTCAGCGATTATTACGGCGCTATTTGACATGGAAAAAGTATACGCCCGCCTACCTGACTTTATGGATAACGCCAGCAATGAACTGCGCCAATGGTTGAAGTCAGAAAAAGTTCAACAGGATGTCGGCAAAGCACTACGTGAACGGCTAGATTGCTGGCTAGAGCGGCCATTATCGAGCTATCTCGAACAGATGCCGTACGAAAAAGTAGCGGGCATGAAGCAGTTTATCCGCCAACACGCTGTCTCCCTTGTCCAAAGCCAACATTCTCAACAGCAGATCATGATCTGGGTTGAACGCAGCGTTGATGGTATAAAAGATCGCCCATTTTCAGAGATTATTGCCCAAGTCGGTAGTGAAGATAGTACCCCAGCACTGGCTAAACAGATCACGGCAACAGTGATCCAACTATTACAAACAGAGTCACTACAGCAAACGTTTAATCAAGAATTAGAAAAAAAAATCACCTACTGGATTAGCGAACGTCCCCTCGGCGAACTAGCAACGCGCCTTCCAAGCGATGCCCGCGAAGAGTTACAGCAGGGCTTATTCGAACAACTAGTAACCATTCTAAAAAAAGAGATCCCGCCATTGGTCGACACCCTTGATATTCGTCGCATTGTTGAAGACAAAGTCAATTCTCTTGATATCCTTAAGGTTGAAGACTTACTGATGGGGATCATGAAAGAGCAATTTAAATACATCAACCTGTTTGGCGCTCTCCTTGGTATGCTTATCGGACTGCTCAATTTATTTCTTTTACAATGGTAACCACGCCTGTTGATCTATTTGGACGCTGACTAATTATCAACCACAGCTGCCTATTTTTCATGCACATTGTGACTTGCAGCGGGAGTAAAATAGTTCACAATGGGTTTAGCTCCTACTAAATCAGTAACTTAGAATTATGGCACAGCACTTGCTATTTTATTTCTGTCTCCTACCTTTTTATTAGACACTCGCCAGGCAACGATGCCACATGTCGCGACTTAGTTCTCAACGCTATCGCGATGACCAACGCGGTTCAGTTTACTTCGAGGAGGAAGTAATGAAGCAATTTTACACTCTATCCATTTTTCTCACAGCCCTACTCGCACCATCGGCCGTACTGGCCAACAACTCAACCGTCGATACAGGAACCACGGCATGGATGATGATGTCCGTTGCCTTAGTGCTGCTGATGATCCCCGGCTTGGCCATGTTTTATGGTGGTTTGGTGCGTACCAAAAACGTTTTATCCACTATGATGCACAGCTATATTGCCTTAGCGATTATCGGAGTATTGTGGGTTGCTGTCGGCTATTCCCTAACGTTTGGCAACAGTATTCTCGGTGGCGTTATCGGCTGGAACTCTGATTACTTTTTCCTTCAAGGGATCGACAACACCATCGTTGACGGCATTCCCGAATATATTATGGCGATGTTTCAAGGGAAATTTGCCATCATCACCCCAGCACTCATTAGTGGTGCAATTGCCGAGCGTGTTTACTTGCGCGGCTATTCGCTGTTTATCGCGCTATGGTTTCTCTTTGTCTACTGCCCGCTTTGTCACTGGATCTGGTCACCCGAAGGCTGGTTGTTCAATTACGGTGCCGCTGGCGTTATCGATCTGGCAGGTGGGTTGGTTATCCATGTTTCGGCTGGTGCCAGTGCCTTGGTGGCCGCCATCTATATTGGCCCCCGTAAAGGATTTCCGAACCGCCCCATGCATCCCAACAATCTAGTTATGACCATGATGGGTGCTGGCCTGCTCTGGGTTGGCTGGTTCGGTTTCAATGCTGGTTCGACTCTCCAAAGCGGCCTCGACACAGCTCGCGCATTGACCATGACTCAAATTTCAGCAGCAAGTGGTGCATTGACATGGCTCATTATTGAAGCCATTGCCTTCCGTAAAGCAACAGCTCTAGGCTTTGCTTCAGGAATTCTCGCTGGTCTGGTTGTTATCACCCCGGCTGCAGCGGTGGTATTACCGAAAGGCGCGCTATTCCTCGGCGCAGCATCGTCACTCGTTTGCTTTTACGCACTAAAGATGAAAATGAAATTTGGTTACGATGACAGCCTGGATTGTTTTGGCATCCACGGCGTCGGCAGTGGACTAGGCGTACTGCTACTATGCTTCTTTGTCCGCCAAAGCTGGATGGATAGTGCCGCGCAAGCAGCGGGTGGCAGCTGGGGAGCTTTTGATCAATTAGGGGTACAACTTGTCGGCATGGGCGTTACCATCGCCTTAGCTGTTCCAGTAACCTACCTGTTGTGCGTTTTTGTTGAGAAGACCGTTGGCTTTCGTATTGATGCCCAAAGTGAGCTCGAAGGCTTGGATCAAGCTCTACACGGCGAAAAAGGCTATGGCTTAACAGATTCAACTCTCAATCAATAATCAGATCTCAATTCGTACCTAAAATATAAAAAAGGGGGGACAGAAAATTCTGTCCCCCCTTTTTTCGTTATACTGTAAGTGCTGAATCAATCGATTCCAGCTTCAAAATTAAAGTTCGATGTGTTGGGAAGATCACGGCGACTGCGTGCGGCATCCAAAACACGCCGCCCTTCAGTACTTAACGCCCCAAGGTGTGAAATATCAATGAGGTAGCCAGCACAACCTAGCTCTTGAAAGCGATTCATTTCACCACACAACGAGAAATCAGTTTGCGAGTGGAGCACACTTAAGCCTCCACGATTGATCACTCGATATTCATCCCCTCGATCTGACACCAATGGCAGATCACTTTTAACCCCAGGGATACGAATCCGCGACGTGATCAGTGGAATCGAGCCATAAACCATCGCCTGAAGAGGGTACGTTCCTGCCCGACTGAACAGTTCTGAAATATTACTTTGCTCATCCTCAATGTACAGCTCACTAGAATCAGCACCAAGTTCCTGCCAACTCAACATCGCTTGGGTATTCATGCAAAAAAGGCGATAACTGGTCTCAAGATGCAAACCGTTCATCTTATTAAATAATCTAAAATGACTCAGATTGTTCAAGCGAAAATGGGTAAAACCTGCCTCAACGAGGTGATGTACTGCCTGCTGAATGGTCCGCCATTCTTGATCAAAAATCACAAAAGGGATATCCCATACAACGCCGCAACATTGGCGACTTGAGGCCTTCCAACGCCGATGCAACACGGCTGGCGTCAAAGGGACAAGAACACGGTCAACATCTGGGTTCTCCAACGCACGCATCTCACGCACATCACGCACGGCAACGGTTACTTCCTGCTGACGTCGCTGATATGGTCCTTTGGTTAACAAGGCTGCTTTGGCACGCTGTTTTTGACCATCGCGATTTTGACGTTTTAATTTATTAATATCCTCACGCAGATGTCGATAAAAGTCGCGGCGAATCTCTTTTAATCGCTTCGGCGGTATGACGACGCAAGGCAATCCATCGGCAATCAATTCAACCAGCTCAAACGGATCATCAGAGGTACGGCTAAACACCTGCTTAAGTGCCTCAGCAGATAACGGGCTATCCGATGCAGGATAAACGTCGACATCATACGAAGCATTCAACGTAACCGTACCCACTTTGGCAGCCAAAATAAGTTGTTGCTCGACAAGCTCAACCGATAATTCAAGCGGCTGCTTTTTTGCTTTAACCTGGCCCAACTTACGACGACATGCCGCATCACTCATAGAAAAGGCTTGTTGCGATGAAACCTTAAAGACCGCATCACCCGTTTTAAATTTTTCGCCGAATGGATTGGTGACACAAGCTGGGCCAACACCAAGCTTTTTAACCGCGCGCGATCCAGCCCATAACTGCTTTAACGTGAACGCCGTACCAACCTTATCGCTCGCCGGTTGAATTCGGATTCGATCACCGACATGAAGCGAGTCACGGCTTTTAAAATAAAGCTTATTTCCCTGACTACGCGTTACTTCACCGAGGTAACGACCCGTTGAACCCCGCAAGGCGGGGGTCGCCAGATCGGCGGGCTGCGTGCCAGCTAAAAACCCCTTGGTGGGTGTACGACCAAACGACTGTTTTAGCAGCACTCGTGCTTGTTTCAAAACATCTGGCCGTTGTGCTGGTGTCGCATCCATCATTTTGCGATAAGCTGTGACAACATTGGCGACATATTCCGCACTCTTCATCCGCCCTTCGATTTTGAAACTACTGACCCCAGCTTCTTGCAATGCTGGCAACAGTTCGATGGCAGAGAGGTCATTGGGTGAGAAGTAGTAGCCATGCTTACCACGATAGTTATAACGACGGCGACAAGGTTGCGTACAGCGGCCGCGATTGCCACTTTTACCACCTAGGTAGGAGGAGAAATAACATTGCCCTGAAAAGCAAAAGCACAACGCACCATGGATAAAATGTTCCAACTCCATCTGCGTTTGACTGCGAATATGTTGAATTTCAGGCAGGGTGAGTTCTCGCGCCAGCACCGCGCGTTCAAAGCCCATCTGTTCAAGCTGCTTCACTCCAGCACTATTGTGCACCGTCATTTGTGTTGACGAATGGAGAGGTAAATTGGGGAAATGTTCGCGTGCGGTTCGCCACACGCCTAAATCTTGAATAATCAGCGCATCGACTTCAGCCTCTTCTACTGCGGCGAGGTTGTCGATCAGCAGCGGTAACTCCTCCTCTTTCACCAGTGTATTCATGGTGACGAACAGTTTACGCTGGCGCTCATGGGCATAACGCGTCATGGAACTTAAATCATCAAGAGAGAAGTTTTTAGCTTTCGCCCGCGCCGAGAAGGATTGTAGACCACAATAAACAGCATCGGCGCCCGATTCCATTGCGGCAAAGAACGCCTCTAAACTTCCTGCGGGGGCAAGGAGTTCAGCAGTAAGGCGATTTGATTTATTTTGTTTTTTCTCTTTCACAGTGATCTCTCCAGCACAGCTATAATGTTACCCCACAGCCATGATTCATGTAGTAGTAATTCTTCTATAAGCTTTTAAGTATAGCACCGCTGATACCACATTGCAGTAATCGTTGTGAATGTTCGCCATTTCACCAGCCGTTCACACACAAAAAAAACCCCGCATCGTTATCGATACGGGGTCATTTCATTACGTCAACAACAGTTGACATGAAACTGTTGCGGAATTGTGCTTAGAACTTGTAACGCAAGCGTGATGTGATGACATAAATATCTTCATCAGCAGAACCATCATGATCTGCTTCATAAAAATCAAGGGCATCATCGGTCAACAAATAACCTGCAGCCAGAGCAAATTCAAGGCTATTGTAAAGCTTATAACTCGCATAAGCATCCAGCTCAAAACCAATGGCATCATCAGCATAATCGGTTGTGCCTGAGTTGTCTTGGTACTCAAGATCTTCGGCAGTCATCATGTAAAGAGCTGCAACACCAACTTTTAGCTTATCAGTAATTTTGGTGTCATAACCCAAGCGATTCATGATCAGACCCTTGTCTTGAATATAAGGGTCAGCTGAGAAATATTGATCAGAGTTCAAGCCTGCGAATAAAACAATAGAAGCGTAGGATGAGTTGATGTCAACGTCGGTAGCAATAAAGGCATCGAGGTCATCATCGTTACGGTCATCATCACCTGATGCATACCAGAAGGTATAGGTGATTTTACCTTTACCAATTTTTGTTCCAAGGTCAACATGAACAAGGTAACCACCAAAGTCCATATCTTCCATAAACTGTCCAGTTTGGTACATTATGTCCCAATTTGCAAAAAAGTTGTCCCCTTTTGTACCACCATCAATGCCGAAGGTGTAAAGGTCAAGATCGAACCCTGTCAGCTTTTTAACCTTCCAAGTTTGGTCATCCATGGTGTCCTGCCATGCTACACCATCCTCGTCGACGCCACTATCAAACTCATTAGCCGCATCACTGGTTTGCCATAGTGCAAAGAAACCAACTTTGGTTCCTTCAGTTGGATTTAAATTGTAACGTAAAAATAGCGCATCGAGGTCCTGAAACGAATTATCGTCAGACACAACTTCGTAACCACGATACCAAGCAATCTCAAAATCGCCAACTCGGTAGTCAATACCAGCGGCAGTCTCACTCCACAAAAACTTGTTGATTCTAACAGGTTGTAGACCGACTCTCAGACGTCCATCTGCTAGAGCAAAATCGGTGTAAGCCCAGCGTACTTCGAGAATTTTTCCATCACCTGAAAAATCACCACCGTCCTCATCACCAAAATGAAGGCCCCCAATCTCGACAGCAAACACCCCTTTTATGGCCCCATCATCGCTTGCTGCTTCAGTCCACAAACGGTATTTAAGTGCTGCAAAACTATCATTAACATCATCGTCACTGATTACAGACTGCTTTGGATTCAACTTTGCTGCAAACTCTTTGCTCGCAGTAAATACGGACTGATTCGAGTTGATACGAAACTCAGATTTGAGATCGCCGTGAAAACTATACTCTACCGCCAACGCGGGTGTTACGATGACCAGCAACAATGCTAGTAATCCAAAAACTCTTTTCATCCCTTGTTTCCTCCTAATTGTTCCAATTGATTGACTTAGCCGTCTCCCATGAGACAACTATAGGCTGTAATGCAAACACCGCACCAGCTCAACCACTAGGACAATATGGCATAAAACTAGTGCTGCATTTGACACATTTCCGTGAGTACGCCACCGCTACTTTTAGGGTGTAAAAACGCAATTTGGGTATGATGAGCACCACAGCGTGGTACATCATCGATGAGGCGAATTCCTTCACCTTTTAAGCGTTCGATCTCAGCGCACACATCCTCAACTTCGTAAGCGATGTGATGGACGCCGGGGCCATTTTTGGCAATAAACTTAGCAACAGGTGAATCTTCGCTGGTGGGCTCAAGTAGTTCGATGCGGCTTTCGCCAACAGCAAAAAAAGCAACCTTGACCTTCTGCTCCTCGACAACCTCGATGCCCTCATCGTGCATGCCATAAACATCGCGATAAAGGGAAGCTGATTCTTCGATACTGTGTACCGCGATACCAATATGGTTGATCTTCTTTACCATCGGATAAACTCCTGATCTGCTTGCGTTAGAAGGTATTTTTTGCACTTTAACGAATTTTCTTCTTTATATCAATGAAACAAAGAAACCCCGCACAATGGCGAGGTCTCTTTATCATATTACTATTGAGAGGCATCTCTACATGACGGCAGACAAGAACTCAATCGTTGTTGCTTGACGTTGTTTCTTAATTTGCTTCGGATCAACCTCAACAAACTTCTCATCAGGAGTCACCTTAAATAAAGCTTGTCCTTTTGAAACGATGGTACCGTCACCACCTTCGATAAGAATTTCATCGATGGTTCCAGAGAATGGTGCTGGAACCTTATTAAACATCTTCATTACCTCAAGAATAAATAATGGTTGCCCTTTTTCGAAGTGCATCCCCTTGGTAACAAACGCAGGCAGACCCGGTGCTTCTTGGCCATAATACATACCGCCACCTGG
>LGVF01400028.1_pt2 | contig 27295 bp, 30 predicted proteins | sample 469901 | NCBI WGS metagenome assembly LGVF01 (sample SAMN03893561, study PRJNA290197) | marine sediment metagenome | material: sediment; isolation source: combined push core samples #3730, #5133, and #5579 collected at Hydrate Ridge | place: Pacific Ocean: Hydrate Ridge
AATCACTTCACTGCCGATTCGTTGCGGCTGAGAGTGATCATGAGTGGAATACACCACGGTCACTCCGCGGCGTGGTAATTCGCCGAGGAGTGTTTCAAATGTCTGTATGCTATCGCTATCAATGCTGGCTGTTGGTTCATCAAGTAGAATAATATTTGGTTCTAAAGCCAAAGCGCGTGCTAAAGCGACACGATGTATCTCACCACCTGATAGATTATCAACGTTGCGCTGTGCTAGGGCTGTGAGTCCCATCATATCTAATGCTGATTGAATTCGTTGTTGTTGCTCTTTGGTGTGTATGCCGCGTAACGTGAGGCCAAAAGCAAGGTTGTTATACACGGTTCCTTTAAACAGATAGGGCGACTGCTCAACGAGGGTGATGTGCTGCCTTTTTTCGGTGATTGTTTTAGCCTTACTATTAAAGAAAATGGTCCCTTGCTGCGGCTGTTGTAGTAATGCAAGGACCCTTAATAGGGTGCTCTTACCTGCACCATTTGCCCCTGTGAGCGCATAGCTGCGCTGGGGGAAAAGTTCAAGGCTGTCAATTGATAAACAAAAATTGTCACCTTGATGGATCACCACATTTTTTAAGCTGAGTATTGGCGCCATCGCCTTACCTTTGTTGGAGTAGATTTAAAAACATATTTACGAACAACGCGACGCTCAATAAAACAATACCTAATGCTAAGCCAAAGGCAAATTCACCCTTGCTTGTTTCAAGAGCAATGGCTGTGGTCATGGTGCGGGTTGAGTTGCGTATATTGCCACCGAGCATCATCGCCACGCCCACTTCGCCAATCACTCGGCCAAAGCCCGCTATGATTGCCGCCATCACCCCGAAACGGATCTCTTTAATGAGTTGAATGTTGGCCTGTAACGGCGTCGCGCCAAGGGTGAGGGCGGTGTTGATAATTCGGCTATCGGAACCTTCGACGGCAGCGAGAACATAATTACTGATAATGGGGGTTGCCAGAACCATTTGTCCAACAATCATGGCAACGGGTGTAAAAAGAAGACCAAAGCTGCCCATGGGGCCTTGTCGACTAAAGACCCCAAATAGGACTAAGCCCACCACCACTGTTGGCAGCGCCATGAGGGTGTTGAGCAGGGTGACCACAATACGCCGACCGCGAAACTGCATTAAGCCAAGGGCAACACCTATTGGAACGGCAAGTATTGCAGATAAAGAAATGGCGCAAAATGAGGTATAAAGCGAGGTCCAAACGATCTTCTGTATGTCCTGATCGAAGGTGAAAATGAGCTCTATTGCGGCGCGTATTGATTCGAGCAGGTAGTCCAATTCTATCCCCTTATTGTACGTAGAAAAGTTGCTCACCACCGCGACGATAGCCCGTAATCAGCGCTTTTGCTTGATCTGATACGAGAAAGTCGAGGAATTTTTTTGCTAATTGATCTTTTACGTGTGGGTGCTTTTTTGGATTAACCATGATCACCCCGTATGGGTTGAACAGCTGAGAATCGCCTTGACTGACAATCTGTAGATCGGTCTTGCCGCTAAAGGCCAAATAGGTTCCGCGGTCGCTCAGTGTGTAGCCTTTTCGTTCACCTGCCATGATGATCACTTCGCCCATACCTCGTCCCGCTTCTAAATACCAATTACCCTCTGGTGTGACATGAGCGGCACGCCATAGTTGTTTTTCGCGACTATGGGTTCCCGAATCATCTCCGCGAGAAACGAACGTTGCTTTATGCTGAGCAATGGTCGCCATCGCTGTGACAACATCGGTTGTTTGTTTCACGCCAGCGGGGTCGTTGACTGGTCCGAGAACCACAAAATCATTATACATCACGTCGCGGCGATCGACGCCGTAGCCATCGGCAATAAACTTATCTTCCTTACTGCGAGCGTGCACCATCACCACATCAACATCACCCGACTCACCAAGTTTAATGGCTTTTCCTGTACCGACGGCGATGACATCAATTTGGCAATCGTTGCTCTGTTCAAAGGGGGGTAATAGTACGGCAAGCAAACCTGAATTTTCGGTTGAGGTGGTGGTAGCCAAGCGTAGGTGTTCAGTGGCCAGTGCTGGTAGGGTGAATGATACGTATAGAGCTGCTGTAATGATCATAGTCAAGATTGATTTCATTGCATTGATTCCCTTTAAAGTGTGGTGGTTAAGAGCTTCAGATACTCAATTTGTTGATAGGTTTCTCTTGTAAGTATACATGCAAGAGGTGTGCAAAAATGGAACATTTTATTCATATAAAGTTTTGATGCCAATATGGATAGATCGTGGTGGATAGTCAAGTGTTCGGTGTGTGGCCATTTTAGTGCATCGATACCGTTACGAATTTGGAGCGGTTGCCATGAAATGTGGCGATTGTTTTTATTGGCTCGCTTGAGCCATTGTATAGAGAGGGTACAATCTGTTCCAAATTGGTGCGAAACGACCCATTGTGGAACACTTTGTGGCGTTGCTTTGATTTTCTTGAATGGAACATTGATCGTAAGGGCAATGTTACATACTGTCTCATATTGGAACGCTTCGAGTCGATTTCTCTCTTGCGTTGTAAGTGGAAATAATTCTAATGTTGAACGATTTTGTGCTAAAAAGATCCGTGATTACAGCTAGTTGTTGGTTTTATTTTAAGTCTGGCATTGTTGTTGCTGAATGGAAACATATCGATGATGTTTTTTTTATTTATGTAGCACTAACAACAAAATGGAGAGAAAAAATGGCTTTAGCAGATCAAACTTATGGTTTTTACATTCCTACAGTTTCACTTATGGGCGTTGGTTCTTCAAAGGAAACTGGCGATCAAGTTAAGGCGCTAGGCGGTTCAAAGGCTTTGTTGGTAACTGACAAGGGTATTGTTGCAACTGGCATGGCTGAGCAAATTAAAACTCAGGTTGAAGCAGCTGGCGTTGAAGTTGTTATCTTTGACGGTTCAGAGCCTAACCCTACTGACAAAAACGTTCATGATGGCCTTAAGGTTTATCAAGACGAAAAATGTGACACTATCATTACTCTCGGTGGTGGTTCTTCTCACGACTGTGGTAAGGGAATTGGTATGGTTGCCTCAAACGGTGGTCACATTCGTGATTGCGAAGGGGTAAACAAAACCACTAAGCCAATGCCTCCTTTCGTAGCGATCAACACTACAGCGGGTACTGCTTCAGAGATGACACGCTTCTGTATCATTACTAACACTGATACACATGTAAAGATGGCTATTGTTGACTGGCGTTGTACCCCAAATATCGCTATCAATGATCCTGTTTTGATGGTTGGTAAGCCTGCAGGTCTAACTGCTGCAACAGGTATGGATGCATTGACTCACGCGATTGAGGCATATGTTTCAACTATCGCTACACCTATTACTGATGCATGTGCAATCAAAGCGATTGAACTGGTTGCTGAGTACTTACGTCCTGTTGTTGCAAACGGCGACAACCTCGAAGCGCGTGACAAGATGGCTTATGCTGAGTTCCTCGCTGGTATGGCGTTTAACAACGCTTCACTTGGTTATGTTCACGCTATGGCTCACCAGCTTGGTGGCTTCTACAACTTGCCACACGGTCTGTGTAACGCAATCCTTCTTCCTGCGGTATGTGAGTTTAACACCATCGCCAACCCACAACGCTTTGCTGATATTGCTGTTGCAATGGGCGAGAACATCGAAGGCTTAAGCACTGTTGAGGCGGCTCAAGCAGGTATTGCTGCAATTCGTGACCTTTCTGCTTCTATCGGTATTCCTGCTGGTCTGAAAGCTCTTGATGTTAAAGAGGCGGATCTTACTGTCATGGCTGGAAATGCTCAGAAAGATGCATGTATGTTGACGAATCCTCGCAAGGCAAAACTTGAGGAAGTGATCAATATTTACAAAGCAGCAATGTAAACAGCGTTCAATTCTAGGCCAAGAGAAGTTTTTCTCTTGGCCTTTTTATTGCATGGTTTTATTGCAGCGAGCTTGTAGAAGGTCATTTGTTGTTGACGTAAATGGCCGGTCTCCGAGCCTGACCACCTTAGAGGATTTTTCCTGATGGTGACAGGCCGACGGGTTTTACTGGAAACGGTGAGGCCTCCCTTTTGGAAAGGAGATTGATGAAGTGTGTATCGCATTAAGCAATAGCTTTGATGAAAGGGAGTAATACCTATGGAAAAAATATTTCGCGTAAATATGACAGACCTCACGACTAGTGTTGAGGAAGTTCCACAAAACTGGCTTGGTCTCGGTGGTCGTGGCTTAACATCGACAATCGTTGCCGCAGAAGTTGACCCAATGTGCCATGCTCTAGGTGACGGTAATAAGCTGGTGTTCGCACCAGGCTTGCTTTCTGGTACGGCTGCGGCAAACTCAGGGCGTATGTCTTGCGGTGCTAAAAGCCCCCTTACTGGTGGCATTAAAGAGAGCAACGTTGGCGGTACGACAGCTCAGCTATTTGCCAAAATGGGCATCAAAGCTCTTATCATTGAAGGTCTACCTCAAGAAGACAAGTTCTACAGTCTTGATGTGACCATGAATGGTGTGACGATTGCTGAAGAAACTGAGTTGCTTGGTAAGGGTAACTTTGCAGTTATCGAGGCCATGGAAGCCAAGTATGATAAGAAAGTCGGCGTCATGAGTATCGGCCCAGTTGGCGAAGCGAAAATGACTGCCGCAAATATTTCAGTTAAAGATCCTGACAGCAAAATCCGTAGCCATGGACGTGGTGGTCTGGGGGCCGTAATGGGCTCAAAGAAGATCAAATATATCACTGTCAACCCTGAAGGTTCTGGCCGTGTGGCTATTGCTGACCCTGATAAGTTTAAAGCGGCATCGCGGGTGTTTGCTAAGACATTGATGGATCACCCTGTAGCAGGCGAAGGTCTACCTACTTTTGGCACCAATATTCTGGTCAATATTCTTAATGAAGCTGGCGGCCTACCAACACGTAACTTTACCGATGGTAGCTGGGACAAGCACGACAAGATCTCTGGCGAGACCATGCACGACACCATCGTTGAACGTGGCGGAAAAACCAAACACGGTTGCCATAAAGGGTGTCTCATCCAGTGCTCACAAGTTTATAACGATAAAGACGGTAACTACCTCACCTCAGGTTTCGAGTATGAGACCATTTGGGGCATGGGTGCAGACTGTCTTGTTGATGATCTTGATCAGATCGCACAGGCCGATAGTATTATGGACGATATCGGTATTGACTCGATTGAAACCGTGGTTATGTTCGGTGTGGCAATGGAAGCTGGTATCCTCCCTTTCGGTGATGGTGCTGGAATTCTTCGCCTACTCAGAGAAGAAATTGGTAAAGCGACTCCTCTCGGTCGTATCTTAGGTTGTGGTACTGCTAGTGTTGGTAATGCTTACGGCGTAACACGTGTTCCTGTGGTTAAAAACCAAGGCATCCCAGCTTACGATCCACGTAGTGTTAAAGGTATTGGTATCACCTACGCAACCAGTACAATGGGTGCTGACCATACCGCTGGCTACACCATCGCTACCAATATTCTCAATGTTGGCGGCTTTGTCGATCCTTTGAAGAAGGAAGGTCAAGTTGAGCTTTCTCGTAACCTTCAAATTGCTTCGGCTGCCATTGATTCAACCGGAATGTGTATCTTTATCGCTTTCCCAGCTCTTGATATCCCTGAGTGCCTACCAGCACTGATCGATATGCTCAATGCGCGTTTTGGCATTGAACTCACTGGCGATGATGTCACCGAGCTCGGTAAGTCAATCCTTAAAACTGAGCATGCCTTTAACTTGGCTGCAGGTTTGAACAATAAGCATGACCGTTTACCTGAATTCTTTAAAGAGCCTGTTCTTCCGCACAATGCTGTTTGGGATTTTAGCGATGAAGAGATCGATGCTTTTTGGGATTTTTAAACAATCTCTGATGGGAGCTTAGGCTCTCTCTCCTTACCGACGTGATCGTCTGCTTCGATCACGTCGGTTTTTTTTGCACTAATTTTTATGATTCAACGTCCTGTCATGTATGAAATAAGTTGGGGTGAATAATATGAAGGTGACGATTAAGCTATTTGCTCAATTTCGCAATGAGCGCTTTAAAATTGAGCAGCGTGAGCTTCCTGATGCGATGACCTGCTTAGACATCGTTGCAACCTTGGCGATTGCAGAATCCGAAATTGGGGTTGTCATGATTAATAGTCGCCATGTGCCGCTAACACAAACATTGAATGAGGGGGATGTATTGGCTTTGTTCCCCTTGGTTGGTGGTGGCTGATATGGAGATTCTAGCAGCCTGTCAGACTTAACATGAACCTACTGCGAAATAGCCTGACTTGGCCCATATTTCCGATAATTATCGACAAATAGGCCAGCTATTCGCTCTCAAATTCTCGGAAATCTGGTCTCAAGCTGTCTATTCCTCGCTACGGCCCGTTAAGTCCGACAGACCGCTAGAAAAGAACAAGATTTAGTTTATCGTTGAAAAATACTCTTATGCAATGGGGGTTGCATGTCACTGATTGATACGTTTGGTCGAAAAATAAACTATCTACGATTATCCATTACCGATCGCTGTAATTTGCGTTGCAGTTACTGCATGCCGAGCGATGGTGTGGCAAAGCAGACTCATAGTGATATTCTCCGTTTTGAAGAGCTGTATCGCATCGCCAAGGTGGCTACTGAGTTAGGCATCGAAAAAATCAGGATTACTGGTGGCGAACCGTTGGTGCGTAAAGGGGTTATTGATTTTCTGACCCGTTTGTCAGAGCTGCCGAAACTCAAGGAGTTGGTGTTGACCACCAATGGCATACTACTCTCTGAGATGGCAGAGAACCTCCATGCTGCGGGTGTTAAAAGGCTCAATGTGAGTCTCGATACCTTTGATGGTGAGATCTTTACTCGCATCACTCGCCGAGGAAAACTTAGTGAAGTGCTGAATGGTATTCAGGCTGCGCGTGACATTGGTCTAGCGGTTAAAATAAATACCGTGGTGATGCGCGGGGTCAACGATGGCGAAATCTTAGATTTTATCGCCAAAACGATGGAACCGTCAGTGAGTGTTCGATTTATAGAATATATGCCGGTGATTAAGGAAGCTGGTTGGCAATCTTTGGTGATGACTGGGCAGGAAATACTTGAACAAATCTGTCAAACTCACCAGATCGAGACCGTTGATTCGGGCCGACGCTGTGGTCCTGCTAAAATGTATCGGGTTAAGGGTGCTGGTGGAACCTTTGGTCTCATTACGCCGTTGTCGGGACATTTTTGCGCCCAGTGTAATCGCATTAGAATATCTGCTGACGGTCATGCGAGTAGTTGCTTGTTTTCAGATGATCGAATTAATTTACGCCCAGCACTAAGCCATGAAGCGGATTCATTTCTCATGGATGAGTTGCGGCAGATGATCGGAACGAAACCGGCTCAGCACCATTTATCCACTACGCATGCTCCGCATGTTCCCTTTTCGATGTCGAACATCGGAGGCTGAATAGAAAGGAATCTTTGCCATGCCAGCTCAAGTTGTAGCAGTCTGTACCAGTAAAAATAAGGGGGAGCGCAAAACTCCCGTCGGTTGCGTAATGTTTGAAGAACAGCATGGCATTGTCGATGATGCTCATGCGGGGCCATGGCACCGACAGGTGAGCCTGTTAGCGATGGAGAGTGTTGAAAAAATGAAAGCACTGGGGCTTGATGTTGGTCCGGGAGATTTTGGTGAAAATATCACCACTTCAGGTATTGATCTGGTTGCGCTGCCCGTTGGTACACAACTGAATATGGGCTCGACCATTGTTGAGGTGACTCAGATCGGTAAAGAGTGTCACACCCGTTGTGCTATCTACCATCAGGCTGGCGATTGTGTCATGCCCAAAGAGGGTATTTTCGTTAAAGTGATAGAGGGCGGTCCCGTGAAATCAGGTTCGCCAATATTTGTTTTACAATAATATATCATCAGAGCTGAAACCCTCGAACCTGTGGTTTTATCCACAAATTCGAGGGGGTCTCAGGGCAGTATTGTAACGTTGCGTCAGCTTAAGCCTTTTCGAATCGGAAAAAATCAGATTCGTTATAATCATAAAGTTCGACAAAATCATCATCAACCATGCCACTGAAATGCGATGTGCTGGCATGGTCATATCCATCAAATAATTTCCCGTAAATTGCTCTTTATTTCTGGCTTGGTGCGCCAATTGTGACCGTGGCAGTTAATCTTCACCTTGATCGCAAGACGGTGTGTCGTCATTACGGATTAATTCAGCAGGGGATAAACGCCGATGAGAAAATGACCTGCCGTTTAGCGTGTAACGACAATGAAGATGATGTTTTCTGTTTGCTTGTTGATTCAGGGACAACGTGGTGTGAGCGTGTATCGAACCCGCCTAGGCGACATGTTCGTGTGCAATCTATAGATTATTGTTGGTGCTATTCTGCGCTGATCTCGTTAAAGATTTCATTAATGGTGGTTCGCTGTTTTGTTTATGTCGACCAAAATACGATTGAAGGTGTGTCGAAGTCTTGGGGGAGTGATCTCGAAAAATTTGAAAAAATAGTCCAAGAGTTGTGTCGCAAAAAAAAAGAGCGCAGCTCTCTCTCGCAACAATTGTTGATCACCGAAGCGGTCTTTCGCTTTAATCAACGCAATAATCCCGGGGTAACTGCGATATTGTATCGCTATTTAAGGTACTGAGTTGTTTTGTGTCTGTTGTATAACTTTCAGCAAAATACCCGGTGAATATATCACCGGGTTATTTGGGTAAATAGTACCTTCAGATTTTAAGTTCTTAGATGGCTGGGGTGCTAATCAGCAAGTTAATGCTATGACGTAGTACTTCAGTGATGCTGACACCATCTCTGCTAGCACACTGCTTAAGCATGTTCATTTCGTTATCATCAATCCGACAAGAAATAATATTCTTTTTTGCGTTTTCCTTTTTCTTACCCATCTGATTTCTCCTTCACTTATTAAGTACTGAGTTATGTGTGACGTTGCTGCTGTCGCAACGTATACCTTGCAACTATGTGCTTTAGTGTTGTTTTGCGAAAGGTATGCCAATATTTTTAAAAAAGGTAACTAGCTGATTTATGGCTCATAAAATATGGTGTTTTGTGCCGAAAAATATGGTGGTGGTCTGTTTTGAGACACTTCGTATCAGGATGGATTGAAAAGGGAATAAAGATTTTAGCGACAATAGGCTGTAGAAACTTTATTAGCGTTTTCATTGGATAGTGGTTTCAGTGGTGATTGATTGCAAAATAAATTCATTTTGTACCATTTTGGCACGTTGGTGTTACGTGTTGGAACAGGGTGCTCAGGTTATTGTGGTAACGATTTTTGCTCAAAACGTTCTTGCTTCAGCGTTGTGCACTAGGTTATATAACGGGTGTGGTTATTGCTTAAATCATTGTTCAAATAGGCCAAAGGGCGGATCACTTTGCTCTTATTATTAATGTTAGGAGGCTAACATTTAGTTGTTTAACAATTTAGTGAAGAGAAGACTGGAGATTTTTTATGAATACGGTGTGGCAGCGCAACCTGCGAATTAGTTTGGTTATTGCGAGTGCAATATTATATGGGACAATCGCGATGGCAGCCGTACAACAGGAGCCAGAATTATACAATCTGAGTGAAGTTATCGTTACCGCTGCGGATCAGGCGACGGAAAAAGTAGCAACAGTGATGACGGTCACGGCAGCAACGATTGAAGCTCGCGGCGTGCGCACTCTGAATGAAGCATTACGGTTGGTACCAGGCGTTAATATCCGTGTTGGCGCTGATGGTACACCGCGTATTGATATTCGTGGCATGAGAACCCGTCACGTACTGTTTTTGCTCAACGGCATTCCAATGAATTCAACCTACGATGGTCAGTTCGATCCCCGCACCATTCCAGCCGAAATGATTGCTGAAATCAAAGTGACAACTGGTGGTGGTTCGGTGCTCTACGGCGCTGGTGGTAACGGCGGTGTGATTAATATCATTACGAAACACGGTCAACAAGGGTTTCAAGGAACTCTCAATGCTGAAGTGGCTCAGGAGCAAAGTTACCTCAGCCGATTAACCATGGCTGTGGGTGGCGAACGTTATAATGCCTTTGTCAGTGCCAGTCGAGCTGATCGCGACGGCACTCCACTTTCAAATCATTATTCAACCACTGATGCTGAAGACGGCGATGACCGAGATAATAGTGATCTGGAACAAACGGATCTGTTCACAAATCTTGATTACGCGCTCAGCGATCGCACTCAAATCGGTGTGAGCATCAATTACCAACAGGGCGAGTACGGTAAGCCGGCGATCACCAATTATGACAAAAAAGATATTTATACTAAGAAACCGAAGTATTTACGTGTTGGTGATAGCGAAGGGGTGGCAACTCAGCTGGCGTTTAGTCATCAGACTGAGGGAGTTTTCAGTATTCGTGGTTGGGGTTTCTACAATGAATTGCAATTAGAAGAGAACCGCTACGACGATGATTCCTATGCTAGTCAGCAAAAGAGTGGTGCGTACTCTTCTGATAGCACTACCAAGACCACGGGTGGAACGGTGCAAATCAATGCTGACCTTCAACAGCGCGGTGGATTAACTCTAGCGTTGATGGGCCGCAATGAAGATTGGTCGGACAGTGGTTTTGAAGTTGATAAAAAAGGTGCTGCACTCCGCTACTCTGAAGATGAAGATGTTCAAGTGTATAGCACGGCTTTAGAATATGAAGTCAACCTGCTCGACAACCTTGGTATGGTTTTAGGCTATGGCTACCACTGGCAAAATCGCGACACTGGTAACGATGAAGATACCTATTCGTACATGATGGGTCTTTATTACGATGTGGCTGCGAGTAGTCGCATTAAGCTCAGCCATGCGCGTAAAATCCGTTTTCCATCAATCAAGCAACTCTATGGTAGCGGTGGCGATGCCGATTTAGAAGCTGAGGAAACTCTGCACTATGAATTAGGTTTAGAGCAGCAGTTGTCCGCCAACACGATGCTGTCCATTAATGGCTTCATCAACGATGCGAGCAATTTTATCGAAAAAGATGATAGCGATATTAATCAAAATAATGATGAATATTTTTTCCATGGTTTTGAGGTGGCTTTAGATAACCGTCAATTTGATAATCTTTTGTTACGTTTAAGTTACTCCTATCTTGAGTCGGAAGATCGTTCTTCCAGCAGTGAAAAGCATCAACTCCAGAACCGACCACGGGATCGGGTGACCTTTGAAACGTTTTACGACTTTGCCTGGGGGATGAGCACTCAAGCTTCGGTGATCTATGTTGCCAACCAATATTTTTACGATGCCGACGGTAAGGACGAATTGGAGCAAAAACGGGCTCCAGCGTATACTTTGGTGGACGTGAAAGTGAGTCAAGCTTTGCTCAATGAGGCATTAGAGCTATATCTTGGTGCCAATAATCTGTTCGATGAAGATTATGAGCAGAGCTACGGTTACCCTCAACCGGGTCGCAATGTTTATGCTGGAGTTTCGTATCGTTTCTAATCGTTACGATGATAACGCGTTAGTGTCGCTACAGCGATTTAGTTACGCTTACGATGAACGGGATTGGACTCTGCGCGATATTGATTGGTCGATTGCTGCCGGTGAGTGCCACTGTTTATGTGGCGCCACCGGCAGTGGTAAGTCGACCCTCGCCTTAGCGTTGAAAGGTTTGCTCCTCAACGGGCGGCAACAGGGCGCTATTCAATACCGGCTGGAGTGTGAAACGCCGACACTGCGCGTTGGTTTAGTGTTGCAAAACCCAGAGAGCCAACTGTTTGCGCGGACCGTTGGCGCTGAAGTGGCCTTTGGCTTAGAAAATATGGCCGTTGCGCCACAACAGATGGCGGCACGGGTTGAACAGGCGTTGATCAATGTCGGCCTGGATCTGCCCCTTGGTGCACTAGTGGCGCCGCTCTCTATGGGGCAAAAGTATCGTTTGTTATTGGCATCCATGTTGGTGCTTGAACCACAGCTGTTAATTCTTGATGAACCTGTGGCGCAGTTAGATGAAGATGGCTTGCGCGATTTGCGTTACATCTTGCGCCGCTTGCTCCAGCAGGGGGTGGCAATACTCATCTGTGAACACAACTCTGGGCCGCTCAGCGACCTCATCGATTCGTTTTGGTTGTTAGATCGTGAGGGTAAATTGACACCTTCAACGTATGCAGCTGTTGAGGATGGCCGTCCGCAACTGTTGGAGTCAGCCTGTTCATCCTCGCAAGAAAAAGGGGAGACGGTGCTAACAGCCACTGACTTGACCGTTGGCTGCGATGAACAGCAACCGTTATGGCGTGCCGAGGATTTTAGTTGGAGTCTTGGTCAGCAGATATTAGTCGTTGGCGGTAACGGCACGGGTAAGAGTACGCTGTTGCGGTGTCTGTGTGGCTTTCTGGCACCGCTTCACGGTGAGGTGCGCTTGTTTGGCCAACGGCCACAGCCTCGTGTGATGCGCGGTCGTGTTGGTTGGTTGCTGCAAAATCCGCAACGACAGTTGTGTGAAAACAGTGTCACCGATGAATTGGCGTTGAGTCATCGCTTAGCAGGTCGCTGCCGCAACGAGCGGGATAATCTGGTTAAGCAGACGCTGGTCACGTGCGGGCTTGATCATCTCGAACACAGTTCGGCACATAAACTCAGTTATGGTCAAAAGCATTTGGTGGCCCTAGCATCGTTATTGGTGAGTAAACCACAGGTGTTGTTGCTCGATGATCCATTTGCTGGCCTCGATAGCCACTACCAGCAACGGGTGTATCAGTTGTTACACCAACAAAGCAGTGAACAGGGGACGCTGGTGGTGAGAACCAGTCATCATCAACCAAGCGTAATGGATCGGGTCGATCAACTCCATACGATCTCAGGAGGTCTCTTTGCGACGCAATCGTTCTGATCTAATGCAACTGATGAATCCGGACAATGACGTACAGACGTTAAGTAAAAAATGGGCGGTGATGCTTCGTGCTCCCGTTGGCGTACGTTTGGTGGTCTGTTTACTGTTGTCAGCATTGGCCTTTATCGTTCGTGTACCTGAGGCTGTTGCTACGCTCGCCGGTATTAATGTTTTATGGTTTGTGTTGTGTGGTTTACCTTCGCGATTATGGTTGAGGTTGGTGAAGCCATTCATGGTCCAAACGGCTGTCCTTATCCCGCTGTATTTGTATCAGCAGGGGGTTCCAGCAGGGGCAAGCGCTGGTTTGCAGATTTCGTGTCAATTACTGTTGACGTTGGTTCCCGGTATGGTGCTGCTGTGGAGTACGTCACCTTCTCAGTTGGCTCAAACTGTCAGCCGGTTTTTACCCGCTCAAGCTTCTTTTGTTCTGGCTTCAAGTTTACATTTTTTCCCGTTAGCCTTGGCCGACATGACCGCACTGTACCAAGTGCAGGTGCTGAAGGGCGCGCGTTTGTCGGCGCGTGATCTGTTGTGTCCGTGGCGTTGGCCTGATTTCGTCACCTGCTTAATCGTGCCTGCTGTGGTGCAAGCTTTAGCCCTTACCGCTGAGATTGCCGTGGCGGCAAAAGCACGTAATTTCCACAATGGCCAACGCAGTTGTTGGTCGGAGGAACGATGACTAAAAAGACGATGTTGGATCGATTGCCGCTCAATGATGCACTGTTTGTCGGTTTTTGCGCGGGTTCAATTATTGTATGTAAATTGTTGTTTCGCTGGCACTTAGGGATCAACGGCCATGCCATGTTTTTTACCGTAGCGCTATTATTGCTTGCCCGCGGCTGTGTTAACTATCGCTGGGCTGCCTGCTTGACCGCTCTGTTGGCTGGCCTTATGGCCACCAGTATTGGTCTCGGTAAAGGGGGGCCGCTGATTGTTTTGAAATTTTTATTTCCGGCTTTGGTGATCGATCTGGCGGCGCTGGTAGTGCCATTGTTCTTTTTCAGTGTCACGGGTTGTGTTGTTGTCGCGGTGCTGGCTGGAGCGAGTAAATTTATCAATAGTTGGCTAAAAGGCTATTTTTTGGGCATGGATCGAATTGTGTTAGTGCAGCAAGCGGCAATTGATGCATTTTTTAGCCTGTTATTCGCTTGTCTTGGCGCGTTGCTTATCCCGTCAATCTTACGCAAACTTAAGGCACGAGGCATCCTCGTACAACCCCAACAGGGTGGAGACTAACATCATATGGAAATTTATCTGTCCATCGACGATACGGATAATCTTGAGAGCTGTGGCACGGGCGAGTTAGCCAGTCAAATTGCCGCATATATTCATCAGCAAGGGTGGGGGGAGTGTAGCTATATTACCCGCCATCAACTTTTTATCCATCCCGATATCCCCTATACCTCGCACAATAGTTCCATGTGCTTTCAGGCCCTGATTGAGGATCACGCACTGGGTGATGTGATCAATTATGCCAGTGATTTTTTAGCACGTGAAAGTGCCGAGGGTTCCGACCCCGGGTTGTGTGTTGCACTGCCGGAAACGCTACGTTGTGTTGTCGAAGTTGTTGACTTTGGCCACCGAGCCAAAAAGGTGGTTTTGACCAAGGCACAGGCCTATGAGTTAGCGCTACACTCGGGTGCTCATCTTTCACAGCATGGTGGCACAGGCCAAGGCGTTATTGGCGCATTGGCAGGGATAGGCTTACGGATGGGCGGACAAGATGGCCGCTTGAAGGGAAAAATAGCCTTTGTTGCAGACCCTATCGACAATGGGATCGATGCTGCCAGTGTTCTCCAGCATAAGTGGGTGTCTAGCATTCAAACCGAGCAGGGGGAAGTTCTCTGCCCAGATGCTCGAATTCGTTTGATTGATAAGGTTAAAATTGTCCAGATTGAAGGGCATCCTGTGCTGCTGGTTCAACGCAACGAACAGGGGGACTGGCAAAATTTAAGTCGTCAACAACTTAAGGCGTATTGACGTTAGGAGAAAGATATGTGGGACATTATGGTAGATAAAACGCGGCTGTTTCTCTTGGGGAGAGATGCAGATACTGTGGTCGCACAGATCGCCAACGAGTGCTCATCTTTTGTCGCCGACGACGAAGATGAGTGGGTCGCTGATGAGGAGTGCTCATGTTATAACTGCCGCTATCGGCGTTGGACCCAAGAGTCGTTTCGCTGCATGGCAGGCTAAAAGCCTGCTGCAGCGGTTGATCGATTTATATTGTCTTTTGGGTGCTTTACTTTTTTGGCGCACTATTTTTTTTGTAGCAAGACGGTGCTGAATTCATCGAGCATATAGTTCTTTTTTTCCTCAAAACCGAGTCGTTTATATGCTTGGCGAACATCGAAGTTATATTCATAGAGCACGCCAGAGAGAAGCAGCGGAGCATTGTCAGCAGCTCTAGAGGCCAGATCCTTTGCGACATCAATTAAAATATCACCATAGATATTGGCTAAAATAAAATCAAAGTTCTCCTCTTCAACCCTATCGAGGGTGCCACAAAAGTGTTCCACTTGGCTGTTGACATGGTTGATGTCGCAATTGCGTTGACAGGTTGCAACGGCAAGTGGATCAATATCAACACACAGGGCACTCTTGGCCCCAAGTTTTAATGCTGCAATCGATAAAATACCCGTACCACTGCCTAAATCAAGAATTCTCGCCCCTTTAATATCGGGATGTNNGTTTTTCTAAAATCTCAAGACAGCTCGCCGTCGTTTCGTGTTCACCTGAACCAAAAGCTCCGGCTGCCATAATAATTTCAATTCGATTATCCTGTTGCGGGCTGGCCCCCTCAGGTAAAATGCGGAAATGTTCTCCAATAGTAAAAGCACTAAATTCACGTCCCACGAGTTGTCCCTTTCAGTAAAATACGGTAGGTTGCTTAAATCGCTGTGAGTATTTCATGTGCAATTAGGGTCGTCAATTGGTTTGACTTTATTTTATTGCCTGCGATGAACACCATCAATTAAAAAATGGAGAAATTAAATGAAGCGTTTGGTTATTGTGATGATTTTACTAACGGTGGTGATCTTTTTTCTGTTGATTAGCAGCCAACCGCCATCGACATCACCTTCTTCGGCGGTTGATTTGACTCAAGAACGACCAATGGCTCCCGATTTTGAATTGTCAGATTTAAATGGCAACACGGTTTCACTCTCTTCTTTGCGTGGTAAAGTTGTCTTGGTTAACTTCTGGGCGACATGGTGTCCGCCGTGTCGCGAAGAGATCCCATCTATGGATCGTTTGTATCAATTGTTGCACAGCGAGGGAGTTGAGCTGTTAGCGATTAATGTCGAGGCTGATGGTCCTCAAACTGTGCCCAAGTTTATGCAGCGAGTTCCGTTTAGTTTTCCCGTTCTTTATGATGGCGATGGAACCGTTCAGAGGAAATTTGGTGTTTCTAAATACCCAGAAACATTTATCATTGATGCCGAAGGTGTTGTGCGTGAGAGGGTAATTGGGGCGCTTGATTGGAATAGTTCGCAGATGGTCACTTATCTTCGTTCGTTATATAAAGCTGGAAGGGTGCCAGTTGAATAGTTGACGCTCTGGTACGGTTTTGATAAGTTGATGTTCAATTTCATTTCAATTAAGGAGCAGGAAATGGCGAGCGTAAAAGATTCGTTTCGTGAGTATCTTTCTACTCATGGTCTTAAGGTTACCCGGCAGCGTGAGATTATTTTAGAGGAGTTTCTTAGCTCCCCCTCTCACCTTTCTGCTGAAGAACTTTATTTGCGGTTACGTAGTAATCATCCAAACATTGGCTATGCGACGGTTTACCGGACGATGAAAATTTTGGCGGAAAGTGGTATCGCCAGTGAACGTCATTTTGGTGATCGTCAAACGCGTTATGAGCCCAATATTAGTGAAGAGCATCACTATCACCTTATTTGTAATTCGTGCGGTAAAATTATTGAATTTGAAGATGCGAAAATCGAAGCTCTTTTTTTACAAACAGCCAAAGATCATGATTTTACCTTATCTCATCAACGGCTTGAGCTGTATGGGGTCTGTGTTGACTGTCAGCACAAGTAAATGAAACTCTCTGTATGGAGAACTGTGTGAACATAACAGCTATTATACCCGCTCGATATGGTTCGACCCGTTTTCCGGGAAAGCCCCTTGTTGATATCCATGGTCAAACGATGATTGAGCGCGTTTATCGACGCACGGCTCAATCGTCATTAATTGATCGAGTGATCGTTGCCACTGATGATGAAAGAATTGCCGCAGTAGTGACTGCTTTTGGTGGTGACGTGTGCATGACTTCGGATCAGCATGAAACGGGAACGGACCGCTTGGCTGAAGTTGCAGCGACATTAACGTCGGATTTAATTGTCAATGTTCAGGGTGATGAGCCGCTGATTGAACCGAGCATGATTGATCAGGCTATTGCACCATTGATTGATGACGCAACAATCGCTATGGGCACGTTGATGGTTGCGATTGAATCAGTTGAAGAGTTTTTAAGCCCGAATGCAGTAAAAGTGGTTACCGATCAACGCAATGCCGCGCTCTATTTCTCCCGTTCACCGATCCCTTGCGTTCGTGATTATGTTGATTCATTGCACGATAATTTTAGTGCAGTGAAGGCGTTTAAACATATCGGCTTATATGTCTATCGGCGTGAATTTTTATTGAAATATCCGACATTACCTGTAACACCTCTTGAGTCGATGGAAAAACTTGAACAGCTGCGCGCCCTTGAACATGGATATAAAATTCATGTCGCTGAAACGGCTCGACCTTCGCAGGGTGTTGATACCCCAGAGGATTTGGAAAAAGTTCGCTCAATTGTGGCAAAAATTGAAGGGATAAAGTGAGGAATATCTGGTGTTTCCTCTTTTCTTTTTAACCTGTTCAGTGTAGTGTTTCTCGCTTGTACGAAACACTCGAAACAGTAGATCTTTGATTTGCTGTTTTGTTGTGTTGATTTACCTATTTTGTATGAAAAATATTTGCGTATATGGCTAGTGTTAATTGTATTCTTGACTTAAAATTTTAAAGTTTTGCCTGGAGGCCGTTTAGATGAAAACTAAGTTTCTATTTGTTACCGGAGGAGTTGCATCTTCATTAGGGAAGGGACTCGCTGCAGCGTCAATCGGTGCTTTGATGGAAGCTCGGGGGCTACGTGTCTCTATGCAAAAGCTTGATCCTTATATTAATGTTGATCCGGGTACAATGAGTCCGTTTCAACATGGCGAAGTATTTGTCACCGATGATGGTGCTGAAACTGACCTCGATTTAGGTCACTATGAGCGTTACACCTCGGCACGGTTAACACGTAAGTCAAACTTCACCACGGGTCAAATTTACGATTCAGTTATTCGTAAAGAGCGCCGTGGTGATTACCTTGGTGGAACGGTTCAGGTCATTCCACATATTACCAATGAGATTAAAAGCAAAATTATCGATAATGCGCAAGATGTCGATTTAGCGATTGTTGAAGTTGGCGGTACCGTTGGCGATATTGAATCACTCCCTTTTTTGGAAGCGATACGGCAATTCCGTACAGATCTTGGCCATAGCAATGTTCTCTATGTTCACTTAACCTTGGTCCCTTATCTCGCGGCAGCAGGAGAGCTTAAAACTAAGCCAACACAACACAGTGTAAAAGATCTACGTCAAATTGGTATTCAACCTGATATCTTACTGTGCCGCTGTGATCGTGAAATTCCGCGCGATATGAAAAATAAAATTGCTCTGTTTTGCAACGTTCGCGAAGAGTCCGTCATTACGGCTCGCGATGTTGCATCAATTTATGAAGTTCCTGTTATTTATCACGAGCAAGGTCTCGATGAGCGCGTGGTTGAAGGGTTAGAGATTTGGACAAAAGCTCCTGATCTAACGGCGTGGAACGAAGTAATTCGGCGTGTTAAAGAGCCTCAATCTCAAACAACTATTGCCATTGTCGGCAAGTATGTTGAGTTGACTGAAAGCTATAAATCCCTTGCTGAAGCGTTGATTCATGGTGGTATCGGAAACGATTGTCGCGTCGACCTTAAGTATGTTGATTCTGAATCACTCGAACGGCATGGTATTGGCGAAACCTTTGATGATGTGGATGGAATCTTAGTCCCAGGCGGTTTTGGTGAGCGCGGTAGTGAGGGGAAAACTTCTGCCATTGGCTATGCTCGTGAAAATAATATTCCGTTTTTTGGCATCTGTCTTGGAATGCAAATGGCGGTTGTTGAGTTTGCTCGCAGTATCTGTAAACTTGAAGATGCTTATTCTGCGGAGTTTCGTGTTGAAGCAGAGAATCCAGTCATCCATATTATGGAAGATCAAAAAACAGTTACAGGTAAGGGTGGCACAATGCGCCTTGGTGCTTATGACTGCGAACTGGTCGAGGGCAGTCTTGCTTATCGAATTTATGGTAAGAAGAAAATTGCTGAGCGCCATCGCCACCGCTATGAATTTAACAACAGTTACCGCCAAGTTATGGTGGACGCTGGCTTGGAGATCTCAGGGATTAATCCTGAAAATGATTTAGTTGAGATCGTTGAGATCTCAGATCATGCGTGGTTCCTTGCTTGTCAGTTTCATCCAGAGTTCCGTTCTCGGCCAATGGCTCCACACCCATTGTTTGAGTCTTTTGTTGGTGCCTGTATGAAACAAGCGCAGAGGTCAAAATGATTTCAGAAGTGAGTGTTGGTAATGCAAAATTTGGCGGGCAGCACCCTTTTTCGTTGATCGCTGGCCCGTGCGTTCTTGAAGACCTTGATACCACGTGTCGTATTGCTGAGTTTCTTAAGAAACTCACTGACGAACTTGGTATCGGATTTATCTTTAAAGCTTCATACGATAAGGCGAATCGAACATCAGTTGATTCATTTCGAGGCCCAGGCCTCGATGCCGGACTTGAGATGCTGGCCCATATCAAAGAGCAATTTCAGGTTCCCGTAGTTTCCGATGTCCATGATGTGACTCAGGTTGAAGCTGCCGCTCAGGTTCTTGATGTTTTGCAAATTCCTGCTTTTTTATGCCGCCAAACAGATCTTTTGGTTGCCGCAGGGCGCAGCGGTAAAGTGGTGAATATTAAAAAAGGTCAGTTCCAAGCACCGTGGGATATGAAACACGCCATCGGTAAAGTGGTCTCCACTGAAAATCAGCAGGTGATTTTGACTGAACGCGGTACCACCTTCGGTTATAATAATCTTGTTGTCGATATGCGCTCCTTTGGGATTATGCGCGAACTGGGCTATCCTGTTGTTTTTGATGCCACCCATGCGGTTCAATTGCCTGGTGGTGCGGATGGCTGTTCCGCTGGGCAAAGAGAGTATGTTGCCTCACTATCTCGCGCCGCTGTGGCTTCAGTGATTGATGGACTTTTTCTTGAAGTTCATGAAGATCCTGAGTGCGCACGCTGCGACGGACCAAATTCACTTTATTTAAAAGATCTCAAATCAATGTTGCAACCCCTACTAGAGATCGATGCGGTGGTGAAGGGACTATGAGCTCAAAAAACGAAGTTTTAGAGAGTGCACGCAAGACGTTGACCATAGAAGCGGATGCCGTCATAGCATTACGTGATCGAATTGATGATTCCTTTTATCGTGCTGTTGAGATGATTAGTGGCTGTTCGGGTCGTCTGGTTATCACCGGCATGGGTAAGTCGGGACTGATCTGTCAAAAAATAACATCGACCATGGCATCAACAGGGACACCGTCATTCTTTCTTCATCCAGCCGAAGGGATTCATGGCGACCTAGGGATGTTGATGAAGGGTGATGTGGTTATTGCCGTATCCAATTCAGGTGAAACGGAGGAGATTGTTCGTATTCTTCCCGTTATTAAACGGATGGGGCTTCAATTAATCTCAATGAGCGGCAATCCTGAAAGTACCTTGGCTCGAGCTGGCGATGTCTCACTTGATGTGTCGGTTGCTCAAGAGGCTTGTCCCCTTGGTCTTGCTCCAACTGCGAGTACAACCGTTACTCTTGCCATGGGTGATGCCCTATCGGTAGCGTTGCTGGAAAAGAAAAAATTTCGCGCTGAAGATTTTGCCCTATTTCATCCAGGTGGAGCATTGGGTAAGCGTTTATTACTCCGTGTTGAAGATCTGATGCACCAAGAGGATGAGATTCCGTTGGTTTCACAGCAGACAACGGTTAAAGAGGCACTGTTTGAAATTACCGATAAAAAACTGGGAATTACAGGAGTTGTTGATCGCTCTAATGGCCTTGTTGGTGTTTTTACTGATGGTGATTTACGCCGCTGTTTAGAGGGCGATGTCGATTCTTTGCAACTCTCTATTGTTGAGGTGATGAGTCGTCATCCAAAGCGGGTTTTACGACATAATCTTGCGGCAAAAGCAGTCAAGTTAATGGAAGAGTTTTCGGTGACATCGCTGTTTGTTTTTGAACGTGAAGAGGATTCTGCCCCCATTGGCATTGTCCACCTTCATGACCTTCTCAAGGCGGGTGTGGTATGAAAAAAAAATCGATAGAGAATATCAAGTTACTATTACTTGATGTCGACGGAATCTTAACCGATGGTCGTATTATTTATGATAATAACGGCATTGAGAGTAAAGCGTTCCATGTCCGTGACGGCCATGGTTTGAAAATGCTCCAACGTGCGGGCTTTAAAGTAGGCATTATTACCGGGCGTGAATCCAATGTTGTCGCCCATCGCGCTAAAGAATTAGGGATCGAATTCGTCTATCAAGGGGCGAAAAATAAGATGATTCCGTATGAAGAAATTCTTGCTAAAACTGGTCTAGAAGATAGCCAGGTGGCTTATGCGGGTGACGATCTTATCGATTTACCTGTTTTGCGTCGGGTCGGTTGTTCCTTTACTGTTGCCGATGCCGTCAGTGATATTAAGCCTTATGTCGATTATATTACGACTTTGGCGGGTGGTTGTGGTGCCGTTCGTGAGATTTGTGATTTGCTGTTACGTCAATCGGGGCAGTGGGATGAAGTCACCAGTCGATATTTTTAATGTTATCAGTGCTTTTAACACGATTAAGTTGTCTTCGGTTGTCCTATGATAAGTAGAGAACGCTTGCGCTACGTATTGATCTCGGTCGTGATTGTTTTTTGTTCAGTGTTGATCGTGCGTGTCGTCTTTTATGATAGGGCACCTACACCCGCCGATGTGATTGAAGGAATTGTCGTTGAAGCTGATGTTGCTTTGCGTGAATTCAGTTATACTGAAACAGAGGCTGGCGTCGCTCAATGGACGCTTAATGCTGATTCCGCTGAACACGATTTTAGCGAAGATGTCACCATTATGAAAAATGTTCGTTTGGACGTTTTTAATCAAGGTGAAGCTGGTGACGTTCATTTAACGGCTAAAACAGGCCGTGCGAATCTAAGTACACGTGATGTAACCGTTCGTGGTAGTGTGATTATAACAACTGGAAATGGTTACCAGTTTGAAAGCGAGTCGGTTACTTTTCATGGACAAGCGTCTGATGACGGTGTTGTCGTGTCGGATGAATCTGTGAGGATTACTTCACAACAGCTTGACATTAGCGGTCGTGGTCTCGAGATCGACCTTGCTCACGGAACATTTCTTATTAAGGAAGATGTGACAGCCGTTTATTTACCGCAACCTGTTAAGAGGGAGCAATAGTGCGTATACTATTTGTAACACTTTTAATGTTTATAGCATCTTGGTCCTACGCAACTGAGCCTGAGATGAGCCATGATAGTGGTCAACCTGTGAAAATCACTTCTGAGCAACTTGAAGCGGATGATCAGGCGGGTGTTTTTGTCTTTAAGGGTGATGTTCAAGCTCAACAGGGCGAAGTCTTCATCTATGCACAAACGATGACTGTGTCCTATATTAAGGGTGAAAAACGTCAGATAGAAACTGTGATTGCTGAAGGTGATGTTCGTATTGTTCAACTAGATCGCATTGCAACGGGTGGCAAGGCGATCTTTTATCATCAAGAAGGTCGTATCATTTTGTCAGAAAAACCTCGTGTTGTTCAGGGTGATAACACCGTTGAGGGCGAGCGAATTATTGTTTATTTGAATGACAATCGAAGTATTGTTGAAGGCAGTAGTAAGCGTCGAGTGAAGGCTGTATTCATCCCTGGTGAGGAAACGAAGTGAGCCAACACGTCCTCAATGCAAAAGGGCTACAGAAATCCTATAAAGGGCGACGTGTCGTTCAGGGTGTAGACCTGTGTGTTGAATCTGGACAGGTTGTTGGTTTGCTGGGGCCGAATGGTGCAGGTAAAACGACCTCTTTTTACATGATGGTTGGTTTGGTAAAGCCAGAAGTTGGTGCTGTTTATCTCGATGAACAAGAGGTTACCAAGTGGCCGATGTATCAGCGCGCCGCGGCTGGTGTTGCTTACTTACCTCAAGAATCATCGGTGTTTCGTAAGCTAACCGTAGAGCAAAATTTGCTTGCGATTCTTGAATATCATGTTGCTGATGCGAAACAGCGTCAACAGCGCTTAACTGAATTGTTAGATGATTTTCGTTTAGGGCATGTAGCGAAATCTCCTGGTTATGCTTTATCAGGTGGAGAACGACGGCGTACTGAAATTGCGCGCGCTTTGGTCATTGATCCCCGATTTATTTTACTTGATGAACCCTTTGCAGGTATTGACCCTTTGGCGGTGATAGATATTCAAAATATTATCGTTGAGTTAAAGGGACGCGGAATTGGGGTCTTGATCTCTGATCACAATGTTCGTGAGACACTCGGGGTCTGTGATAGTGCGTATATTCTTAATAATGGTGAAATATTAGAGCAGGGAACGCCAGAAGACATTATTCAAAGTTCTGTTGCCCGTGAAATTTATCTTGGGGAAGATTTCCGACTATAAAAAAAATGGTGAACGTAATAGACTAATTAGAGTTCACCGTAAACGTCACGATTATAAACTTATTTGGTAGGGTCTTGGATGGCACTGGAATTACGCCAACAACTTAAATTAACTCAGCAATTGGTGATGACACCACAGCTGCAACAAGCGATTAAGTTATTGCAACTGTCTCGTGTTGAGCTAGAAGATGTTGTCAATCAAGAGCTTGAGGAAAATCCGATACTCGAAGAAACACCACCTGATGATGAAGTGCGTCAAACAGAACCTGATGCTTCACCTGAAGCAGAAGTAGTTTTAGCTTCGGACAGTGAAAAAACGCAAGAGGTTACTGAAGCTGACGGTCTGGCGCAAATAGATGACTGGCAAACCTATTTACAGGGGTTTTCTCAAGGTGGTTCAGCGAGTGAAAACTACAGTGATGATGACCAGCCTTCTTACGAGAATTTGCTGACACCTAAAGATACGTTGGCCGACCATTTAATGTGGCAGCTAAATGTTTCGTCCCTTGATGAGTACCAAAAAGAGATTGCAGCAGTCATTATTGGCAATATTAACGACGAAGGTTACTTAGTTGCCGAATTAGATGATGTGATGGAACAAACTGGCGCGGAGATGGGTGCCATTGAAAATGTTATATCAGAAGTTCAGAAATTTGACCCCGCAGGGATCGCTGCACGAACACTGCAGGAATGCTTAGCGTTGCAAATGGAATTTCTCGGTTTAAAAGATTCCCTTTCCTATCAATTGATCACAGATTATTCCAAAGAATTAGAAGAACGACGCTATTCGAATATCGCCAAACAATGTAAGGTAAATGTTGATGACGTATTCGATGCCACACGTTTTTTAGCAACTCTTGATCCTCGGCCCGGCAGCAAATATACAGAATCTGATGTGCAGTATATTACCCCAGATATCTTTGTGCGTAAGATGGATGGCGAGTATGTGGTTTCGCTCAATGAAGATGGTCTAGCGAACTTACGCATTAGTTCTTATTATTCAAATGCGCTTTCGGGTAAAAAGGTTGACTCTGAAACCAGTGAATATATTCAAGAAAAAATGCGTGGCGCGATGTGGCTTATTAAGAGCATCCATCAACGGCAACGTACTATTTTTAAAGTGACTGAAAGTATCGTCAAGTTTCAACGCGAGTTTTTTGATCATGGGATCAGTTATTTAAAGCCATTGGTCTTGCGTGATGTTGCGGATGATATTGAGATGCACGAATCGACGATCAGTCGCGTTACCACCAATAAATACGTTCAGACTTCTCAGGGATTGTTAGAACTTAAGTTCTTTTTTAATAGTGGGATCGGCACGACCGGTGGTGATTCGATTGCTTCGGAAAGTGTAAAAAACAGAATTAAGGAAATAATAGCTGAAGAAAATGAAAAAAAGCCTTATTCTGATCAGAAGATTGTTGATATGCTTCAGGATTGTGGAATTGATATTGCTCGACGTACGGTAACAAAATATAGAGAGATGTTGGGAATTGGATCATCGACAGCCCGCAAGCGTCTTTTTTAATCGTCCGTATTTAACCCAAAAGGAGACTCCATGAATATTTCTGTTTCATTTCGTCATATGGATACGAGTGAGCCTGTCCGTACCTATGTAGAAGAAAAACTAGCGCGTCTGACAAAATATATTGAAGAACCCATTGATGCTCAGGTGAGTTTGAACGTCGAGAAAAAAATTCGTCACAAAACAGTGGTTACTTTGGTCGCTAAAGGGGTGACGATTAAAGCCTCTGCTGAAGTGATTGATGATATGTATGCCGCGATTGATGCTGTTGTCGATAAACTTGAGCGTCAACTTAAGCGCTATAAAGAAAAATTGAAGAGTCATACTTCGCGCAAAGGTAAAGAGAGAAACATTACCAAAACCATCTTTGAAGCGGCGAGTGTTGACGTTGAAGATGTTGATCCTCAAGTGATTCGTTCACATAGCTTTTCGCTCAAGCCAATGTCGGTTGATGAAGCGGTTATGCAAATGGATTTATTGCATAAAGACTTTTTAGTCTTCAGCGATGATACGACCGACCAAGTCAATGTCATTTACCGTCGTAAAGATGGTAACTATGGTTTGATTGTTCCAGAAGGCTAACCTTATAAATGTCAGCGTGGAGACTCGTTCTCCACGCTGTTTTAAGATCGAATCACTATGAATATTGTTGAACTGTTAAATTCTGAATCTGTTGAGGCTGAAATTAAGTCGACAACAAAAGATAATGTGTTAGCTGAAATGACGGATGTGCTGTTGCGTTCAGCACCAGGTCTGAATCGTAATGAGGTGCTGACTGTATTACGTGAACGTGAGCGTCTGGGTAGTACGGGAATTGGCGAAGGCGTTGCGATTCCACACGGTAAACTCAAAGATATTGATCAGCTAATCCTCTCTTTTGGCCGCAGTAAGGCTGGTGTTGACTTTGATTCAATGGACGGCAAACCCGCCCATCTGTTTTTTCTGTTACTCGCACCAGAAGATTCGATCAGTATCCACTTGAAGACGTTAGCGCGAATCTCGAAGCTTTTAAAAGATCAGGATGTTCGTGAACAGCTTCTCACCGCTGGCACAGCAGATGATATTTATAAGATTATTCAAGAAAAAGAATCCGTTTAGTCGCCTGTTAATTGTGAGGCCTTCAACACTGATTGGTGGTAGATATGGCTCAGTTAAGTGTTAGAGAATTACTGGAAGAGCAAGATACTGGGCTTGACCTTGAAATTCTTTCTGGTACAGCGGGGCTCGAAAAGACGATTGAATCACACCGGATTCAGAAGCCCGGCTTAGCATTAGCGGGTCATTTGAGTTATCTTCATCCAACTCGATTACAGATTCTTGGTTCAACGGAACTTAGTTACCTTGAAGGGTTAGATCCGTACGTTGCTGCCGAAAATGTTGAACGACTCTGCAAACTCGGCTTTTCTTGTTTCATTGTTACCAAGGGACAAACTCCCCCACCTGTCTTAATTGAAAAAACATCTAAGTACGATATCCCAATTTTAAGAACTCAAATGCAGAGTTCTGCTTTTATCTCCCTAATTAGTAAATTTCTTGAAGAGCGACTTTTGCCAGCAACAACGGTTCATGGTGTTTTAGTCGATGTTTTTGGTGTCGGTGTTTTACTTATCGGTAAAAGTGGTATTGGTAAAAGCGAGTGTGCTCTGGATCTTGTTTTACGCGGCCATCGTCTTGTTGCAGATGACGTGGTGAAAGTTCGGACAAAACTTCCTGCTGTCTTGTTTGGTGAAGGCAGTGATCTGTTGCATTACCATATGGAGATCCGCGGGCTTGGAATTATTAATATCAAGCACTTGTTTGGGGTTTCTGCTATTCGCGAACGGAAAAAAATTGATGTGACGATTGAGTTGTTAAAATGGGAAGATGGAGCAAATTATGATCGTCTTGGTCTTGACGAGCAACATTACGAATTGCTCGGAATTAAAATTCCACTGCTTAAAATTCCCGTTTGTCCGGGGCGCAATATTTCGTCAATTTTAGAGGTCGCTGCACGGAACCAGTTATTGAAAGAGATGGGTTATAACAGTGCGCGTGAGTTCCAAGATCGACTTGAAAAGAGGATGGCTGAAGTGGCTCGACTTCGCTCTCATGTAATCATTGGCGATGATCTGGAGTAAATAGTGCGTTTTATTGTTATTACGGGATTATCAGGCTC
>LGVF01289448.1_pt1 | contig 27252 bp, 20 predicted proteins | sample 469901 | NCBI WGS metagenome assembly LGVF01 (sample SAMN03893561, study PRJNA290197) | marine sediment metagenome | material: sediment; isolation source: combined push core samples #3730, #5133, and #5579 collected at Hydrate Ridge | place: Pacific Ocean: Hydrate Ridge
GACTTCGGACCACGTTCAATTTACGTCCACTCTTAATCCAAGCATCATATTGTTTCTTATAAACCCTAATTGCAGAAGGTTGACCGTCTGGATGACGGGCTAGAACTTTAGGTACGCTAAATTGCCAAACAGCAAAATTCTTGAGTAGCCGCACTTCCTTTAAATTCTTGACAGCCAACAATTTAGTAGGAGCCGGTGATCCCTCCTCTTCAAAAGGACCAACAGTTAAAGAATATCTCACCCAACCGCTATTCATCGGGGCCATGATGTCAGTGCCTTCAGGCATTAAAATATCAATTCCAGAGTGATGTTTCGGTTTTGCTGAGTGCCAAGCAAAACTCCCTCCACGAGCACCGCTATGATAACCTGTTAGATAATTACTAGTAAAATAACGGTTGTACCAGTTATTAAATCGGGTGGGTCTTTTTCCATCAGCACGAACTCCCATAGCACTTTTTGCCACTCCGAAGGGATAGGGATTATGGAAAAGTTTTGTTAAGTCGTAACGAGGAGCGGTCTTCTTCGCCTTCTTATCTTTACGATTCTCGCGTAGACCCGTTCCCTTCGTAGTAATAGCTTTTCCCGGTTCGTTTCTCCCCTTGTTAGAAACGGTACGGTGAATCTTCGCACCGATAAAAGAAGAGCCGGAGAAAGAGGAAGCTAGATCGTCGCCGTAAGAGTTTTGTGTATCTAGGTAAGCTCCTTTAAGTGCGGCACCACAATTTTGAGCAAGATTGCTTCTTGACGCCTTGATATAACCGTTAGAGCCCCCTTGGGTCGTAGGTACGCCCCGTCCCGCCTCGTAATTTCGAGGGTTTTTATGTGACATATTAGCGCTTACACCCTCTTTGACTCGAAAACCTTGGGCTCCTGTGTAGAAACCAGTATAATCCACTGGTTGTCTATATCCTCCTGCAATGGTCCTAAAAGTTCCGTCACGATGAAGCCATCTCACATATTTAGTAGTAACGTCAACAGTAAATTCTCCGTTAGGAGGAGAGGCAGAAAATGATATAGTATCTAAAAGTCCGATCCTCTGTCGAGCCACGATATGTACAGGTCTGTTGGGGAGCAAATAAGGTCTGAACGGAAGACTGCAAGTTAAAGTATGAGCCGCACCGAGTTGACGTTGGATATACACAAGTCCATATATTCGAATCGCATCCAGAGCTACACGACGAGGGTTAGCTCCAACGATTCCACCTACACCGGGAAGATCGATACTGACATGCTCGACGGATACTCCCAAACGCATGGCAAGAATAGGAGAAGTAATAGCAATCTTCTTAAACATTTCATTCGCGATTTCATTCTCAAAAGGTTTTTGAGACAATACTTCACTCTCATTGCCCTGAAAGATCCAACCAGTAGGTATATCAACAGCTTCTTCGTTAATATCACCACCTTTCCATTCGAGCTGAACACGATAAGCTCCTGCGAAGGTTTTACCAAAATCACCGGGAAGGATATTATAATTAGGCATCTCCACCATATGATCACCCATAGGTGAAATATACCATTGAAAGTCCAATAAATCAGAAATCTGTTGCATCAATGATAGACGTGTTCCATACTGGATCGAATTGGCATTAAGTTGATTTGCAGAAACATCGGCCTGAATGATAGTTGCCGCTCCTGTTCCTGTAGAAGGAAGTAACAAGTTATAAAAAGCATTAACCGGAGCTACTATATCATTGACATAATCGGAAGTAGTCTTCTTTCCAAGTAAAGTTACTTCTTGATAAGTATAAGGACGTCCGGTCAAACCGAAGCAGGCGTTACGATTATAATTCTCCATCACACCTTCTTGGTATTTTCCTACTTCCTGACGCACACCAAGTACTATTCGAGAATTTTTACAAATCAACCATTCCGTAGCTTGTTCGTAAGACATATTCGCAAGAGGATGAGGAATACCACCTTGTGCATTTCGACTAATATTCATAATTAAATCGTCGAAGTTTCCAGCAGCTTTATTTTCAAAAGTGGGTTCTTTCTTGAAAATTTCTTTACGTCCTATTATTGTCCGAGGTTGTTTCGCCCGAGCTGCTTCACGTGCTGCCTTAATCTTGGCAAGAAGATCATTTATACGTCTTTCCTTCCCAAGATTATGTAAACGGGCATCACGTAATGCATGAGTAGCATGTTCAATCTCTTGAACAATTCTATTACGGTCCGCTTCTATTTTCTTAGCTTCATGGATCGCTGTTTTCTTAGCTCTAGCTACTTCACTTGAGATTTCCCTTTGAACAGTGTTAACAGCCGCAACCGCTTTTTCTTGCCAAGCTATAAATTTGTCCCAAGAGAGACTATGCAAACCAGTAACAACTGAATTAGGATCTGCAGAGTTTGTAGTGATTTTAACCTTGGCATTGATGCGAGTCATCGTTTCAGAGCTACCGTTACGATTAAGTCGATACATGGCCAGTAAGGCTTTTATAATCTCTTTACGGTACCAATTAAAAGCTATTTTACGAGAAGGCCATCCTGCCTTCCAAGTTAATTTACCAAAAGCTTCAACTATACTAGGCATTATCTTTCTTATCCTGCCATGAGAGTATATATGTCCTGCGGGATCTTCTTCAACAAATCCTCTTTTTATAAACTCAATTTTTTCTTCACGGGTAAGCGGTCTTTCGATCTCTTTTTTCTTCAGAGCGGTAATAAGTTGACTCATCTCAGAGATAACAAAGTAGTCCAACTTTGCTACGGCAAGAAGTTGAGTCATCCCTCCAACTTTTGGATCCTTCTTTTTCTCCGCTTTTGCTTTTTTCTTTTGATCTTTCTTACCAATACTCTTCCCATCTTTTTTCTTATTATCTGCAGGTCCTTGTACTGTATAAAAACGGATTTCACCACCTGCACTACCTTTTGGCCCCAATATATAATCTACAGAAGTAAATCTCTTAATTACCTCAGCAGCTAACATGGCTTTAGTATAAGCCCCCTTCACGCCAGGAACGTATTTATCTTTTGCTGTCGTAGCCGTTGCGTCAGCTTTCGTTAAACATTCTTTTTGTTTCTTAGTACACTTGAGTAATTCTCGTTTTTGGACGATATCGTATAATTCGGAAAGAAGAGTATCTAAACCCAATTTATAAAAAATGGGACCCCAGTAATCTCCTCCTTTTAACGAGGGGTTTTTAGTTTTATTATTTTTCTTTTTTCCATAGAATTTTTTATCTCTTTTTTTATCTCGACCTCCTCCTGCTACCCGAAGAGCTTGGGTACGAACTCTCATCCGATTCATTAAACCTTTGTAGTCGTAAGCTTCAACACTTACTGTTCTATCACCTTCTACAGGATCGTCATGCCAGGAGATGTTTCGAAGGAAGCCGGTAAAACAAGGCATCCATAACTCCCAGCCTTCCCGCTTTCCAGAGATTTTTCTACCCACCCCAGTAGTGTAAGGTAGTCGGGTAAAGACTCGACAAGGATCGTGCTTATTGAAAATAACAGAATAGGGATTGAGAGGATAAAGCCACATTCCAGTTTCGTCAATGTTGGCTGTATTTTTATCTGTTGGATTAACGATCTTATATTTCTTCGAGTAAATCTGGTATTTAGCCACTTCATCGTAGCGATTACTCTCTCGTCCTGGATAGTCTACTAATCTCCCCGTTCTATCTTTAGGTACTCTCCAACCGGATAAATTGAGATTCGCACAGACATTGGCAGGAGTTATAATAAAAGCATCAGAGTCATTGTTTAATACGAATCTACAACTATTCATTCCTCCCGTAGATTGGAGGGACCAAGTAAGAGTACCTCGAATATAAGGAGAAACTTCAGCTCCTTCTACGAAAACACGTAATTCGTTGGGTTGAGAAGTCCATTTATGTTCACGATAAGGAGGTGTTTTGCAAAGAAAACGTCCCTGAGAAGGGGAAGTAAATTGATTCGCTTTTGTAAACTCATAAACGTCGTTAACATTTTGACAACCCGGTTTGAAGAAAGAAGCTTTACGACCATAGTTACGCTTTGTCGTATTAGCTATTTTTCTATGGTTTGCTCTTTTACGTTCTAGGTTCAATGCAAATGCAGCATCTTTTTCAGCTTGAGTAGAAGAAGTTGAAATACTGGCTTGACCCGCAGTGATTTGACGTTGGTTCGGGGATATAAGTGCAGATTTACCTCCTTGTACAGAGGTACTTTTACCCGGTTTACCTTTTCCTGGTGGGTTGGCCATTGTATTCTTTTTACTCGTTACTTATCTATCTATCCATCAATCGTTGTCCGTCGTCATCGCGAGATGTTCGAGATACTGCTCGTCGTCGCCACGAAAGACTTTTTGAAAAGGAGAAGGAGAAGGAGGATTATGGGGAGAGGACTGATGGTGAAGAAAAGAAGTAGGTCGGTTATTACCACTATTTCCTCCTTCTCCTTTTCTCTCTCCAAATGCTTTCTCTACGAAGTGGCCCATGATCTCTCTTTCATAATCAACCAACCCGTAAAAGGGTAAAAGAGTTTTGATCATATGGAGATGACCCATATGGTAACAAGTCATCTCCATCTCCTCTTTACGAAACTCCTCTTCCGACTCATCGTTGGCTCGGTAACGAGGTAGTACCACATCTCTCTCGAAGCGAGCAATAGCTCTAGCCGCATCGTCACCTAGAACAAAGGAACTGTTCAATGCGTCGTAAATCTTTTTTTCCTGTTCACTTGGATCAGGAATCTCCGGAGGTTCGATAACAACCTCTCTATCAAGAAGTCTACCATCTTCCTCGTCAAACCGCATTTTGAGTCGACGACGAGAAGAAGAGGGGGAAGGTGGTTGTTGTTGTTGTGGAGGAGATGATGACGGCAATGGTGATGGTGTAGTAGTGTTGGTAGTACGTCTTTTACTATTAGAAAATTTACCCTTCTTCTTCCTAGCATCTCCTCCCCCACTCTTTTTATCTCCCTTTCTTCCACGTTTGTTATTACGATGTTCCACTTTTATTCTCCCTTTTCTTCTACAGAAGAAGAGGTTAATCCTCTTCTAATCTCACCCGTAGTCCAGTCTACCGAATCTTCTATAAGGTTGAACTGATACTTTTCAGCTAATTGATCTCCGAGTAGTTTCAAGTCCCCTTTCGCCACGTCAAGATCACGTTGGGCAATGGCCATGCCAAGACGAGCATTTTCCATTCGAACCTTCTCACCGTCAAGAGCCATAGCGGATCGATCCATAATGGCGTTGAGCAGTTGAAGCTTGAGTCGATCCGTTTCCAAAACTATGGAAAGTTGCTTTTGCCGTTGCTGCTGCTGTTTTTGCTGTTTGTTTTTAGCTACCATGAAACGAGGGCCTCTACCTTTCCTTCCCCTTCTGTCAAAGTGCCTAAAGATTTACCTAAAATAGCCGCACCGTTAGTACTGGATTCAGCACGTACAGCACAACCATCAGGACCGGAAGTAAGTCGGTCCCCGGGGTGAATTGAACCGTTGTCAGCGCGGCAACGTACAGATACTTTACCAATAGCTGCAACCAACGCTTTACCCTTTGGTTTTACACCGTCAAGTTCCACAGCATCTCCGGGTGAACCAAGTTTCAGACCCGCTGTATTTGAAACTACTCCTATTACCCTCATATCAGCCATTTGATGGGAAGGTTCAAGTTTCCCTTCATGATTGATGATCAGAACCGTACCGATCTTGAACTTCTCTCCTCCATCTACAGTGTCCAACCACTCTGCGGCGTCTGCACCCGCACTATTGTACGCTTTCCCAACACCAATGTTGATATCTTCATTACTATCGATGTTGAAGATGCCTCGGGTAGTTGCCATCTCAGGATTCCGAGTGACCCTGAAGATGTAATGGGCAGGAGTGGCATTGTCACTATTAGTATGGAAGTGGAAAATAGCATCACCAGGCCAAGCACCCGCCATACCATTACTGTAGTAGGCATCTTGATAAAGGAACTTGCAGACCGGGAAGGTCCCACCCACATTACTAATGACAGAGAAGGTTGGATAACCTCTGTTCCAAGGGTCATATGTACCATCTAGCTGTCCACCTATGCTGACAAACTTTGGCCAGAACGTAGTGGCGTTGGAACCACCGATAAACAATTTAGGTGCAGTAGTAGGACCTGAATGCAACAAGCTATCGTTCTTTGTACGAATCTGAAAGTGGAAATTACCACCACTGTCTTCTAACCTTTCAAAGTACAAACAATCATCCGTAGCGTTGTCTCCTAAGCAGAACCGGGCATTTGCTGTATGGTTATCAACAAAACCGCCTTTCATGAAACGGGGTGTACCCATGTCGAGAGAATTAGTACCAGAGAACTGTATCTCTGGGGAGCCGCTGATCTCCACCTTCGATCTCCCGATGATACGAAAACCGGGATCATTGGGAAGTGTTGCGTCAGGACCTCCGTACAATCGAGCTTGTGAACGAGTGAATGTATCATTAAAGGCGATATCCACGGCTGCACGACGGTCAGCTCCAGGAGCTACTACTTGCGTAGGACCTACGGTAAGCAATGCACCCTTGTAATTGTTGAAGGTGTCAAAATTGAAGTACCCCACGCTCATCAAGTGGTCGTCAGGGTCTGTAATGGGAAGAGTCGTATCTCCCCGTTCTACACGAAATTGTTGAAAGTACGGACCGATACCTGACTGAGAGTCATCCGAATCGATTACAAGATCGAAATCCTCAATGGCAAAAATAGCATCTCCCGAAGTTCCACTCGTCCCACCATAATTAAGTGTAGCAGCTAGAGCGTCAAGCTCAGCATCTGTCATATTGTTAGAAACACCTCTAATAGATTCTGCACTTACATCATCTGCAATAAGTCCAGAGGCCCGTAGGGATCGAAGAACCATGTCCAAAACACGTTCAGTACTATAAGGAATAGACACTGGAAAAGCCTCCTATTATTTTCTTGCTTTCTTTCTCTATAAGGTAACGTTGGATAGATAGATAGAAATAACGATGTGTAATAGTATATGGAGTTATTTATTTATTTATGGAAGATCAGTGTTGGCCCAACGGTAATTATCGTCTAATCGAGACAATAGTTTCATCGTATCTTTAGCGTCTAATAATCTCTTATGAACTGATCTACACAGTTCTTCAAGTTCTTTCCACTCCTCTTTAAGATTGGTTAACTCAGGAATTACAAGGGCTAAAGCTTGTTCGACAGAAGGTTTACTCGACTTCTCTGTGATAAATCCAGCTCTAAATAGGTCTTGTTTAACTTCGAACTCTAAACGACTGAAGAGACGTAATCGAGTACGTACACCGGCTTGACCTCTTAAACACTTATCTATTCGAGCTTCGATCTCTACAAGAGCCTTCTGAGCCTTTCTTACATTGGAACGACTCTGATGATTCAAAATATCGGGAAGGAGTGGACGCACCTCTAGGTATGAAGAAATCTCATCGTAGACTTCTCCATCGACTTGAAGTGTATCTTCTCGTTCAATACGTTTTAAGAGCCTCTTGATAACTGAACGAGATCGAAGGGCTCTGTTTTTTTCTGTTATCTGTTGCGTCATATCTCTACTTTACACTTACTCATCTATTTATCACTTACTAGAATGTTTATTCCTTCTTTAATTTAGCATAAGAAGGAAAGTCTACTTTTACCCCCTGCCCCTCACTTAGGAGACAATTATACCTGAAAAACAAAAAAGAGAAAAAAATCCTTTGGTAAATAATTGATAATGAAGGCACTTTGTTCAAAAGAGGCAGAGTTTAATCTGTAAATCTTTAAACAGATCGTACTTTCTGTTCACTCCCTAATCAGTATAGTTGTACATTCACCTTTGGTGTTTCTTATTCTACCCGAGATCTTGGATCAAGTCAAGTACTAATTTTAAAAAGATTAGAGGTTGCGGAGGAGAAAAAGAGGAGGGGATCCTTTTTAGGGACGGAGTTTGACAGGATACGTCGTAGAAAAGGGGATTAAAAAGGACTGAGGACATACCTATCCTGGTCTGGAAAGAGAATGTCTTTCAGAAAGAAGGAAGAAGGGTGGGACTGGATTGTTGAGAAGGGGAATTATAGAAAGGAGGGAGGGCCTCTACAGAAACGGAGCTTGATCAGTTTTTTGCCATCAAGGCTCTTCCGAACCCTTGTAGCATAAGTACAATAACGATGCCGCTTCGTCGTGTCGAGGAAGACTCGTACCAAAGCAGCACAGAAACTATAGACAAACATAGACGCGGCTAGACCGACGTTGGTACGCCTCTCCAGCGCTTCCACGTCCTCTCGGGCCTGTTCCTCCCTCACAGCCCACTCATCGGAGCGCCATAGTAGCTCTCCGGCGGCGAGAGCGGCCAATCTGGCGATGTAGCGGGGGTGTAGGTCGGTCAGAGACGTCCCCTGAGACCCCTTTTCACAGTATCTGGGGCAGTCCCCTTCATCATAGAGGGTCTTGTCAGTCAGATAGGCTTCTTCACGCTCATTAGTAAAGGTGAAGGAGAGTTTATCCTCACCATATTTCAGCTCGTCAGAGACGAAGAAGCCCCAGCGTCGTAGTAGAGGATTGGGGTGCTGCTTGTAGTAAGGCATCCTGTCAGCTTGCTCTGGATACTGGGCAAAGTAACTTCGGACAGTATAAAGCAAATCAGGGATGACATCGATGAGTTTAACTACTGTATCTATGGGAATGCGTAAGCTCTTGGTAAATCCCAGGAAGGAAACTGGTAGCTCATTACCCTCGTCATCGTAAGCCACCCGCTTAAATCGGATAGAATAACGGTGAACATTTTTGTAACGACTTTTGTTCTCTACCGTTGTAGCTTTTTTATCCTGTTCGTTTATAAGTGTAATATTTTCAGGACTGGCAGGACCGCATACTAATTCTACCACTTCATAGGCTGTAGGGTGTTCCTCACTATAGGTAAGAGCGGGTTTTGCCGATCCATCTGGATAATGGACCTTCACCGCATCGATGGGGGTGCGACAAAGTTCTACCTTATTGCGAGCCGCTGTACCCTTACTTACATGGTCTCCCCATGGAACATTGGGCCATACAAGAGATTGTCTTTTCGCCTTTACCACATTTGCTGCTCTTACGGCGTGGGACCAACTACGATGGAACACGTCGCTATGAGTCTGCATTGCGTAGTAAAAAGGAACCGCTTTTTGTTCGTAGAAAAGAGGTTTTCTACGACGAGCCCCTGTTGAATATTTACTATACTGCTCTCGACGTTGCAGCGGAGCAAATCCTAAGAGATTATCATACCCACACAAGTCGTCCAAAAAGACGGACAACTGTCGATGCCCCAGAACTCCCCCACCTTTCCATTCCATATCAACAGTGGAGCTAAAGCGAGCACTACGTGGCGTAGCAAGGGAGGCACGGATTTTGTGGAGACGCGGGGAAAATTTGTAACCCTCAGGTCCTTTTAAGCCGTGGATGGAATGACGTACTTTTTTCTTAGGGGCGTAGACGAGACGAGCACGTTGTCCCGGACCTTTCCGAGTCGACAAGCTTTCTTCGGACAGGGGGAGTTTGTAATATTTAACGGGTCGATAAGGGAGTTCATATTTTGGTCGTTCTGGTGGAAGAGATTTAATGTCCTTATCGTAGTCGTCGTCATCTTCCCAAGCACCATCCTCCTCTACAACCGGCTCGAAACCGGTTACGGCACAAAAACGCTCCCACGCCTCCTCCGGCGTCTCGGAGAGACTACGTTCTAACGCATCTTCTGTTGCTGCTCGCCGTGAGAACGTGCGTTTTTTATATCCACTCGTGTACATTCAGAATTTTCTCAGTCAGCATAAACTAACTTGGAACACACTTATAGAACCTTTTCTTCATCGTGACTATCGTTGCTACTACTATTACTATTACGAAGAACATTTTTCACAACGTCATGATTTTTTAGGAGTCGACAGGCTTTAACTGGGTAAGTTCCGTTAGGATTATCTACCTTATACATCTCGATGATTCCTTTGATCTCAGCTTGCTCGATAACAATGTGAGCCTCTACCAAGTCGGACAGTCCAATAGAAGGGAGTACATTTCTAATTAAATGCTTAACTCCTACAAAGTCCAAACTAGAATTCTCCATTGAGTCAATAAGATTTATGAACATTGTCCAATCATAATTTTCGATATCATCACTACTTTTCTTCACTCGCATATTTGGAATTGTCTGCTGGATAGGTATCCACAGATCCACAGACTGTTTTACATCGTCTGTTAGATATTCATCGATTCCGATAAGTACTGTTTTGAAACCTTTGCGCCGCACCTCTTCGATCAATTCCTGATAGTTCGATCCTCCTACAATGAATACGAAGATGGCGTTTCCCGATAGTCTTATTGCCGTCTGGAAAGCGCGTAGACTCAAAACTCTAGCTACTCTTGTATCAGAGGTCGTTTCTTTTTCGACATCAATGGTTGTAAATCCTTTGTGACAAGATGACCATAGAGATCTTTTTACAGGATCCCAATCGTCATCAAAAACATAGGCCTCTTGAATGTAACCAAAATTTTCGCAGTATTTCGTTAAATATTGAATGGACCTATCCCAGTCTTCAGAGAGATAATCTAAGCTATCGGTTTCAATAATACTTGCTCCTAAATCGTTACCATCTACAAAAACATAAGCGTTGAGTTGGGTTAAAGATGAATAAGCTTCTCTCGAAGCAACTCTTGGTGTAGTAATTGGGTGTTTCATTTGATCCTTTTATAAATCTATAATAGCTTTTCCTTTATAATAATTAGAAAAAACTCTGGTTTCCGGCTTTAGTAAAAGTAAGGTTTATGTGATCTATAGTACCTCCTGCCTCTTTTAAAAATGATGAAGGAGAAAATTCTCCGCGGTTCTGGATAAAGTTGAAATGAGAAAAAGTTAGTGAGTCTTCTGCTCGGGTAGCCCCCACAAAAAAGATACGTCGTTCTTCTTCTAAACCACCTTCTTCCTCAAAACATCTTTCATGGGGTAAAATCCCCTCGCAACATCCTACTAAATAGACATGAGGAAACTCCAAACCTTTCGATGCGTGAATGGTCATCAGTAAAACCTGATCTCTATTTGCGCGATTATCGGTTGACTGAAGAAGTGAGATGAATTCCAAGTATTTCCCTAATGGTTTTCCTTCCATCGCGTCGTAATTATCCACTGCATCTTCGAACTCGTCAAGTAACTCTATCTGGGTAAGAACACGTTCGGCTTCCTTTGGGGCTGACTGCTTCTTGATACAAGCTAGCCGCAAGCTTTCACGATACCCCGACTCTTCGATAATTGTTCGTAAAAGAGGTGCCACAGGCTTCTTGGGCATCTTTCTTAGTTTCTTGAACAACTTTTTAAGATTTCGTACACCATCTAATGCTCGTCCTGAGAGGTGATTTTTATACCAACCCCTTTTGACAAGGTGGAGTGGTGAGCAATCTTGACCTTGTGCCAGTTCCGTTAAAGTTTGGTAGCTCTTGTCTCCGATACCACGGGATGGTTCGTTGTAGATACGGTTAAAAGATACATAATCATCAATGTTGTTGACAAGTCGTAGGTAGGCCAGAATGTCCTTAATGACCTTACGTTGATAAAAACTCAGAGAGCCTATGACACGGTAGGGGATGTTGTTACGTAAGAAAAACTCTTCGAACGGGCGAGAGCGAGCGTTGATACGATATAGGATTGTGAAATCTTTATAGGCAGCTTTGCCAGCACGTACTTTATCCCGGATCTGTTCTACGACGTAGCCTGCTTCTTGATAGGGTTGTACGAACTCTAGGCATTTTACTTTCTCACCGCCCGGACGTACTGTAATAATGGTTTTTTCAATTCGATCCTTGTTGTGGGTGATAACAGCGTTGGCAACGTCTGCGATGGGTCGAACGGATCGAAAGTTTTTTTCTAATTTGTATAAAGCATGATCTGGGTAATCGGCCTGAAACTTTCTGATCGTCTCTGGATCAGCTCCTCTAAAGGCATAGATGGAGTTGTGAACGAGCACGCCCCCTCCTACCGAATAGTTTCTGAAAGTAGGGATCGAAAGATCGTGGACGTATCCTCTATAATAGATTCTCTTTACTTTTATTACAGTGTCTTCCACTACTTCTCCATTTGATATGACAGGAACACGCATCCCAACCAAGATATTTCCAATTGGCATCAGGTAGTGATACTTTTTTCTCCCTGTTATTAGGCACGCTTTTTGGAGAACAACTCCTCCTAATTTACTGGCGGCTTTGGCCGCGTTTTGAAGGCTCTTTGAGTAGCTGGAACTGACGCCTCGAACACGCCACCTTTTCTCGCCTTTTTTCGTCCTCTTAGTTTTAGTGGCTTGCGAACCGAAAAGTTTTTTCACCTCTGGTTCTGAGAATTCTAGAGAGAATTCATGTCTAAGGTAAGAGGAATCTGTTCCACCTGGACTGTTACCAAACATGCGAAGTGTGACATGTTTAGTTTTAGAAGTACTATTCTCCGACATATAATGCGGGTGGTCAAAGTCTAGGTAGTGATCTCTGAGGATCCGATGACCTCTTTTCCAAGTAGGGATACTTTCATAAGTAAATTCTATGTGCTCATCTTCAATCATAATTCCTCTCGCCAACGAGTGAAAATATGTAGTGGGTATACCATATTGTGCTGAGTAGATAGATTCCCACATCGCGGCTTCATCCAACGATTCACAAGTCCGGATGACCCACACCCGATCCCCATGTTCTTGTCTAAGCCTTTGAATGAATCCAACTATACCATTCCCAGTGTCCCCCTCTATTCGATAGCTGCTGCTGTCACATCTTCCAATGCGAAATCCACGGTCTTCTCTGTACATCAAGTAGACGTATTCACAGGAGTGCTCCGGTGTGGGACGCCCAAAAATAGAGTGTTCCGGTGTAGCGCGGAAAGTGTGACCAGCCTTAGTAGTAACTTGGATCACTTCACCTACGTAGTGGCGTTTGAACGTCTTTTCAACAACCCCAATACGTTGCATACCGTGACCACCACCACACAATACTTCATCCCCTTCTCGGATGAAGCGAATTTGTTTAGGGCCTTTTGGGGTAAGTACTTTTTCACTACCAGGGATACATTGATCGTCGTCTCCTACGACGTAAGGATTTTTCCTTTTCGACGTGAGAAGATTCATAACTGCATACTGAACGATGTTAGTATCTTGGTATTCGTCTACAAGGACATGTTTGAAAATATTAGAGTAGCCTTCTCGAAGTTCTTTGTTTTTCCGAAGTCCTACTGCTACGCGTAATAGTAAATCATCGAAATCAAGAGAGTTGGATCGTTCAAGAAGTCTCTCGTATTGCTGGTAGATCCGTACGACTCGTTTCCTGTAGAAATCCTCCTCTTCTTCTGGATCCAAATCAGAGGCTTGGACTAAAGAGTTTTTATAACCACTGACATGGGACTGCATCACTCCAGGCCCGAACTGGTCACGATCTGCTTTGATCACTTTCTTCGGTATTTTGAGAACTTTTACTGCAGCTTCTACAAGGTAGGATTTAGAATCATCAGCATCGGCGATGGAATAGTTATGACTCACTTCGAAACCAGATGAGTTGGTGCGAAGCATCCGAGCACACATAGAATGGAAGGTGCTGATCCAGACGTGCTTTGCCGCACTTCTGCGAATCATTGTAGCTACACGTTCTTTCATTTCCGTTGCAGCTTTATTGGTGAATGTAATGGCCAAGATTTCGTGTGGTTCAGCTTCACCACTTTCTAGTAAATGGGCAATTCGATATGTAATACATCTAGTATTATGATTTACGATACCGTTCCCTATAAAACTTGATCCCGATGGCACTGTAAAATCGAATACTCGTGTCTTCTCTCTTCTTCGCTTCTCACTTACAACGGGATCGAAAGAGTAATTGTCAATGGCTGTTCTGAGCCACATCGCATCGGGATCGTTGTGTGGTACAAAATTAAGGATCCTATCAATGGCTTTTTTGCTAGGATTACACTCGCCATTCATATATCTTTTGATCCTAAATTGTTTAACTCCTCCTGCAGGGGTTTCTTCCTTTAACGCTCCAGTTTTCTCTAGCCAAAAAGGTTGACCCACGAAATATCGATCTTTCAGTCGTCTGATTCTATCTTTTTGGTGAGGCACCAAATCTTTATTTGGATTAGTAGGTTTGTTGTTGATAATGATCGAAGTTGCTGCTATCCGTTTCTTTTCATCCAAGTGGAAAGGTTTTAACTCTACGAGTACTCGTAAAGCGTTTCCTGTTACACATATTCGGAAATAGTTATTATCGGATTGAGTTTTGACTTTCTTTTTTCGGAGAACTGCCCGCACCCCTAAATTGAATAGTAAAATTTGGGTTTCTCTAGCCAAACGTTCAGAAGCTGTTGTATACTCAAAAGTGGTAGAATTTATTGAAGCTTTTATATCAAATAATCCTCGTAAAAAATGAAGGACCGTTTCTCGGTTACTCTGGAGAATAGAAGAAGGGACGTAACGGAATGGAGAATGGGTCATGAAAAGATCCCCATTTAATTGGAGATATTTTTTTACTTTATGATATTTAGATCTATCTATAAGTACCGATATAAACATTGCGGCCATACGGTTCTTACATAGCCCACCACTACCAAAGATCCCTTCTTTGAGGGATAATGATCCATCTCCTATTAAAAGACCCATAATATACGCTAGATCTGGATCTATCTCAGTAGTTCCCCAGAGATTTGTACCTAAAGAAGTGACTACAATATCCCCTACTTGAATTTTATTCAGTTGGGTGAAACTAAATTCTCCGTCAGAACTTTGGAGGATTAGTAAAGGGTGCTCATACGTACCTCTTATTTGTAAACCACTATCTGTTTGTATTTCAATGGTTCGTGCAGTTCCCATATCGAACCAGTGGCTTGTTTTTTGTCTCTTAACACCTTTTGTGGTAATACCTGCCACTGTTGCGGAGCAGTTGCCCTGATCCCCTACTTGAAAATAATTTGGTATCTGATCAATGTAGATCAGTCCTTTGTTGGTAGGAACTAAAGTATCAGCAGTGACGCACTTACCAGAGCCCACGGTACTCGCTACCATTGCAGGCCCATGTTTATGAGTTACTGCAGCATATTGTGCTTTAGTAAGATCCTTCTTGAAATTCAGTCCCATTCTCTATTCCTTCAATCAATCTCAAGTAGTCACGCCTCTATTGTTTAGTACTTCCTCTAACTGTTCTTCCGACCGTCCAACTGGCTTATACCCGAATTCTTTTTTGAAGAGACGGCGTAGTTTGGCTAATTTATCCATTGCCATCTCTCCCTGAGCACTGGGTCCCGAAGATGGAACAAGGAGGTAAGGAGGTATTCCAATGGAATGTTCACAATCCGTTGTTGTAGTGGTTTCTACTTTTTTTCTATACGGAATCTTTTTGCCCCCCTCTTGATTCTGAGCGACGTTTTTGAAATCTTCGTTCTTACCTTTGCGTGCCATTGATTAAAGTCCATCCTTCCAATTTTTTGCTGTTTCTAGGCGCACAGCGCCATCGCTAAGTCCACGTCTATCGTGATCTTCGGTTTTACCTCTGTACGTTAATAGATAGTCAAAGTCGCCTAATCCTACCCGTATAAATCTAATTGAAGAGTCGGCATGTATGATACTCCAATCTTTGTACCCAATATAAGTAGGGTCAGAATAACATACAGAACAATACCAAGTATGGTCATGTACAATAGGATTTCCAAGATATAAAAAACAGTAGCCCAAAGGCCTTTTATGGTTCTTTTTTTTATTGTACCCTAAAACGTGATAGAGTATAACATTCTCACGTTCTGTCAAGATCTCTGTCCGTAGCTCTTCATTGTGTCCTGGTTTAAGGAGTTGAAGAGCGTAGCAGCCATCAGCGATTCGTGTGATATATTTAGCTTCGAGAGAACTCCATTCCTCCAAACACTGAGAGATCAGTCGTCGGAGCCGCCCTGTGCAACCACGTACTCGATGGTTCCGTCTTCGAAGTTTTCGACCACTAATCTTATTGTGTTGTTCCATTTCTCTACTCGAATTGGAAGTGTTTTAGGAAGTACTTTAACAAACTCACCCATATAGTTACCGTGAACGGGAATACGGAAAATCTTGCGGGCTTTGATCTTTTCGACATCCTCTAACTCTGCGGTGGCTACATGATTTGCATCCTTTACAGCTAACTGAACACCTTCCTCTTTTGATACTCTAATGTTGATCATTGCTGGGTTATTGGAGCTACCGAGAACGTTTACATCATCAAAGGCTTTTTTAAAAGGTTGAAATTCAGTTAAAAAATGGCCTGAGCATCTGCCGCTCTGTACCAAAGCAGATCTTTCTGTTATATCATCAAACTCTTCGCTAGCCAACACGGGATGACAGAAATCGAATTCAGGGGTCATGAAGCGTACTAGTGCTGTTTCTTCATCTCCTCCAGCAATTCCCCAAATCTTAACATCCCCTTCTGATCCAAGTTCAGTCAAAACTTGTTGTAGAAGATTGGAGGACAAGATGAAATCAAGATTTTTGTTAACTTTGACTTTCGGGTTCTTTATTTGATAACGAACGAAGGAGTAGGGGTCATTACCTGACATGTTGAAAGATCCTTGTTCCTTCTTTTTACCTACTCTTCGAAAGCGAGCCTGGATCTTGATCTTGTCATCGGAGTTGCCTGGTTTGTACGTGACACGGTTCGTTGCAAATTTGAGTATATGCACGGGAAGTTGTACCGTGGCTCTCTTCCTCTTACCAAATTCTTCGGGACGAAGTGCTTCTATATATTCCTCAGCTTCTTGATCTGTAGGCAGTCGGTAATGAGTACTTTTTCCAACATGTATCGAAAGTATATTGTCTTTTTTGGGTGAATCTAAGACTATATCGCCTATTAAACGATATTTTTGAAGAGCACTGAGATCAATACCTACTCTTCCTTTTCGAAGGATCTTAGCTTCAACTCGCTTGCGGATATAAGCTCCTGCCGATCCATACTCGATCCATAGACCATCTTCTTCCACAGAAAGGATCCCGAGGCTTCTGGCCTCTGAGTTCACCCGGGCATAGTCGTAAATGGAAGTTACTGTTTTGATCAGAGCTTTGAGATCTGTAGCACTTACTTTACATTTCATTTCATCACAATCTTCAGCGTGGAAACCCTCTCCTTTAGGGAAGGGAGGAAACGCTGCTCCTTTGATTGAATCAAGATTTTGTCAGTTTTATATTCCAATTGCTATAGATTTTCCTCGATCCGCTTCGAGTACTGGGTATCTACAGCCTTGTTCCACGTTGAAACTTAATCTGGGGTGTAATATACGCAACTTTTCTATCAGAAAATCTCCTTTTGTAGATACTGTAATTACATCTATTTGAGTACCGGAGCGCAGGCAGCGAAATATTCGTGCCCACATTTGAACTGCCAGTCTTTTTTGTCTGTAGCGTGGAGTGACCCATGTACCTGCCATTGTAAGTGTAGATGTATTGCGCAAGCTCGAAGATACATAGGTTCGATTATAACGACAAAATCCTACTACACGTGTCTTACGCCAAGCCACCATCCCACCATCACAGGGGCACATGTTCATACCGATGCACTTACAAAATATACGCGCGTCCTTAGGAAGTCTTGGGTCCGGTGACGGATCATCCTCTGAATAATAAAATGGCGACCCGTCCAAAATGTAATGTGCTTGATAATGTTCTAATTTAAATGATGTCATATCATTTCGAGTCTTTTTATTGTTGTCCCATTAGTAAATGTATATCCTTCCCCACTATACCTGTAACTCCATGCTTGTGCAAGCGTCTACGAAGTTTTTTTTCGTCCGCCACATATTTTTTGACACGCAGTGGGAGTTTTGTTTGAATCTTGGCCAATTTATAGTTCGTTCTGATCTGTCTTTTACACCGTAGGATAGCCTCTGCTTGGTGAGGATCGTCGTTACTCCGTAGTTCCTGTGCTCTTTGGAAAAGTTCTTTGAGAGATTTAGCGTTCTGCACGAGTCTCAAAAGCAGCTTCGACGGGACCCGGGGAACGCGAGGGAGATTGTCGGAAGCATCGCCAAACACCGCTTTATGTAACGGTATTTTGGATGGAGGGACCTTCATTATGGATCGTACTGTCTCGGGAGTAACGGTTCCTCTCCTCTTCGAATCCACAAGACATCTGTTTGGCTGGATGAGTTGCCAAAGATCTTTATCTTCTGTAACTATTACAGCTATTTGGGAAGGTTCTTTCTCAAGATATGTACCAATAGCATCGTCTGCCTCTCCTCTTGGAGCTTTGATGATCGAACAGTTGGTACAACGTAGGATCGCCAAGCATGTTTTTCTAGAATCTAAAATTTCTTCTGTAGGAACTCGACCCTCTTTATAGCCAGGGAAAATCTTACGCCTCTCATCCGTACCGCGCCCTTCGATTGCATGTATAAATGAGCGAAAACCGAATCTTTTCCGGTAGTTGACCATCATACTACAAAAGAGGTGGAGGTAGTTTTCACCTCCCACAGCACATGCACGGAAGGCAACGTTGGAAAAATCGAACAGTACGATACGATTATTTTGTTCAAAAAGAGGTTTCATTGGATAAAATGATGTTTCAAAGTACTTGACAGCGTCACAAATATCCCTCAGAATAGGGGTAGACACGGCCTACGACGGTTAAAAGGAGGTGTGTTATGACGATGTTGCTCAAAATCGATTTCAGTACGTATCAGGAGCTTTCTCGACACCCACGAAAGCCAAGTGTATGGAAACGCTTGGGTATTACCCTGGCGGATAGTACCATTGTACGTGTGTGTTCTGATTACGTCCTTTTGCAACATACTTAGATCTCTCCTCGTTTCATCTTCATTTTGAACGCCTTGTCATTCACCCCAAGTATACTCTTACTCCCTGATTTCTTTTCCTTTTTCTCCGAAGACGGGGGATAAATATTGATTGTCATCTTTTCGAGCTGGAACTTTGAAGGGAAAATTGCTACAGGGGCGTGACGACACAAAGCAAGTCGCATATCGACCTCCCCCGTCTCTTGTTCCTCATCTTCTCTCCACTGCCAACGGAACCAAGTATCAAGATTTTCTTCCACAGCGGTCCCGTACTTTACGTTTTCATTAGCATTTACTTGGGTTAACGCGACCACGACACAGTTAAGTTGTTTTGCCATCTGTTTGAGATAACGGGAGTACTCCATCTGCATCTCCCATAAGTCCTGGCGTTTCTTAGAGAAAAGAGTGAGGTAGTCGACATAGATTACATCGTAGGCCATGCCTTGAACACCGTTACGGAGCGTTTCTGGTGTAAATTCGGTGTCTACGACGGGCCAGATGGTGAAGCGTGCGTTGTTCTTATGCCCTGTTTGAAACAACTTTTTACAGAACTTTTCGATCTTCTTTTTTTGAAAGTCACTAAGCTGGTCAGGGTCGCGGACGAGCCCGAAGGGCAGATTACCCTCTTTAGCTGCGATGCGCTGTTCCACGTCTTCCTGAGCCATCTCCAGAGATACGTACAGGACGTTAAGATGGTAGTTCAGGAATTGGTTGATGGCCATGTTGATAGCCATCGTACTTTTTCCGCCCTTCCTAGGCGCTGAGATAACTACCAGATTACCGCGAGCATGTCCGGTGAGGTGTTGGTCCAGAGCGTCGTAACCCGTGCTCACGAAGCGGTGTGAGGCACTTGAAGTGAGACGGTTGTACATCTCTCTAGCTTCTGCCCTTGTCTGCCCCTTTCCGTAGTGCACCATAGGTTGATGGTCAAATTCCTGACGTACCTCGGCCAAGGCGGTTTCCAAGCTGTCACAGAACTGTTGTAGTTCCTTTGGGCCACCCTTTCCCGAGAGAGCCTCCCCGGCATGGAGGAGACCTTTATTTGCAGCTCTGACGCGACGATATCTTTTCAGTTCTTCGACGTCGTGCAGAACATTCTTTCGTCGTAGTGTTCGAGCCTCTTCTTGTTTTTTCTTAGGGGCCCTCAAGATCTTTTGAGCCCCTTCGCTCAAAGCTGGGGTATCTGCCAGATATCGGGCTTGAGGGATATCTCTTCCTCGCTGCAGTTCCAGGTGTATGTGCTGGCGGATTTCAGATATTTCACTGATACTAAAATCCTCTTCTACGGTGTGAGCAAGAATGAATCGTCTCGTTTTCGGGCTTCTATTGTTACACGCCGTCAGGATGATACGATGTTCCAGTTTTGGACTACGCAAGCGCATAATAGTAGTCACATGTCCTTGAGATAGAAAATTGTGGTGGGTCGTAGATGTAGATGGTTAAGTGCCCAAACTTCAGGAGTTTTGGTTGCTACAGCAACGACACGGAAGGCCTCATCATAAGATACTAAGACATCCCGGATTTCCTCACAACGTTGGGCAGTTGAATTATGCGTAGCGTTGTGAATCCCGATAGATGTGTAAGTCCCGCTATAGTTAAAATCGAGAGCAGCGTTGGTATATATTATACGTCGATCATTTCCTCTAGTACTTCGATGTCGAAGCATCCATGTTACTAATGCTGTAGCCGCTCTATCTGTTGGAAAAGAACCGACGACAAAAAGTGGTGCGTAAAGAGGGTCTATCACTATATTCTCACACCATTTTCTCTGGGCCATACCTGATAATTTCTCTCCTCGATAAGCAGTGGACCGGAACGAGAAATCCTTAAGCAATACACCCCACCATTCCGAAGGGAGTCCGAGTCGGGACAGAAACCGATCAGTCGCATCTCTTGCTTTCAATTCTGGTTTATACTGTCTAACCATTTATATTTATCTTTTCGAAGGATGTATCCATATATCAGCTCCCATAGAAATACGGGAGTCCTCATCTTGAATAGTCCATCCTTGTTTTCTACATATTCGTCGGTTGTTTTTGTACGCTCCACTAAGCTGACCCCCTTGATCGACGTAATAGCGGACTTCCGTTTTTTCCTTTCCGGCTTTGACACGACGAGCACGTCCATAGATTTGAAGAATGGATTGTTCCTTATTTACAGGAGTACAGACATGAAGACAATCCATCTCAGGAAGATTAACTAAGGCATCGAGGACCTTCCCGGCTAAAAGAACGTCATATTCCCCTTTACAAAAGGCTTCATAGATTTGGTCTCTTTTTTTTGTATTGCCATCTACATAACCCACTTTATAATCATCTTTTACGAGTCTTGTTTGAAGAGATTGGATGATTTGTCTTCTTTCCGAAAAGACCGCTACGGTTCGTTTACGATCCACGTCATGACGAATCCATCGTTCTATAATGTCGGTACGGTCTGAAGCTTTAGCGATGTGACTGAGGCTCATCGTCCATTTATAACGGCGATCGTAAGGTTTCTTTGTTAGCCAATCCGGGGATTCTGTGCCTGTTTTGATAAACGTCACCTCTGGGGGCATCTGCTTCGTTTCGTTAATAGCAGCGATGGTACCGACCATATCGTACAAGAGTAGGTGTCGATTATCCGATCTTTCCGGTGTGGCAGTTAGAGCTGCGAAAATAAGAGGATTCATAAACATTATGGGACGGCTAAATTCTTCCGTACATAGTTCGTGGGCCTCATCGAGCATTACCAACCCAAAATGATCTTGAAGCTCGGCCAAACGTTGTTGTCCCTTTTTACTAATGAAGGACTGAACCGTGGCAATGGTAAGAGGAAACACTGAGTTCTTCTTGGTCGTTTTGTACTCCCCTAATAAAGGGATCCCCAGTTCCTTTTCCCAAAGGGCAAGATTTGTGTGGTCGTAGAATTCTTTTCTCCATTGTTTATAAGCATCTTTACGTTTAGAAAATAAAATGGTGCGTAGTCCCATTTTTGCTATCATCCCAAGGCCAATGATCGTTTTCCCGCTTCCCGTCGTTCCCTGTACAATCCCCCCATCTTTTTTGTACCAGCCTTGGATGCATCGAAGTTGCGCCTTCCATCTATCGTCCTTGACCGTTGCCTGTCTCATTTTAAGAGGAAAGCCAAGAGGAGGGGCGGAACGAAGATCGACCACGTTTCTTTCACGAAGATAAGGACGAAGCTTTGCAAGGTTCCCTCGTGGGAACGCGTAGTAGTCACCCATCCCTGTATAAACCCGTTCACAGGTGACGAGATGACGGTTTTCTTCGTGAGGAGTTACTAGGGGTTCACCGTTGTCCTTGAGAACCATTATTCCATATTCATCAACTACGTCTTCCCATGTAGTCTCTACCCAATCATAAGACCAGCGTTCAATGTCTGAGCGCTCTACGAGTGTATGAGGAACATACAGTTTGTTCGCTAGGATTATGGGGCGTTTTTTCTTCAAGGACTTTAGTCAGGCTCTAATTTTTCAGTTTTGTTTTACAAGGGAGCAGTCACAACGAATATTTTTTGGACTATTGTATGCCTTCTAGTCGTTTATAACGGGAGATAAACTCGATGATCATTGGAGAGGGTATGGGTTGACCACTGCCTCGGGTGATAGGTTTCTCATAGTCCATGACATCGTTACGCCAGAAAATAATTTGCCAAATATCAAAGATGTCCTTGGCAAAATCGAGAGTGGCAATGATTTTAATAATTGGGATTTCTTTAATAACGACTTGAATAGCAGGCCATGCAATACGGTTACTATCAATTCTTCGAATATCTGATCGGCTCACTACACAAAATAATTGACTAGCCCGTTGGGGCTGGGGTATGAGATTGTACATCGCATCTGGGATGGGTTGTACATCTGGACCAAAGACCTTGGCGATCCGCATCGCTACGCTATAAATATGTCTTTGCTCAAAGTCTTCGAGTTGCATATTTTCAGGAGTGGGGGCATCCGGAGTATATTTATACCTGTGAAGCATCTCTTCGTATTGAGGACGTCCAGGAGGTGGTTTATATATTGGAGCGTTAACACTTTCTTCTTTGCTTCGTCCCAACCGTTGTGCGATTTCATAAGCTTTCTTCGGATCAATATCGTCGGTCATCATATCTTAATCCTCCTCGTATCTACAAGGGAAAATCCTGATTTCTACAGGTTTATTGGTAATGTTTCCATCTTCGTCCCTTGCATCATCATCTTCATAACCGTCGGTGTGGAATAGATCGGTTTTTCGTGCACCTACTACCGAGGCTTCACCATAAAAAGCTGTGTCCTCTTTCTCTGGAGTAAGCTGTTTTTTGATAGGACCATCTTTTTCAGATAGACCTATTTGTTTAATACACCAAAATCCGTAGCCGTCTTTATCGGACTGCCACATCAAAGCAAGAAGTTGTCGGTCCGACGATTGAAAGACAAAGGCTGCAGGTTCCTTAGTATCGAAGGGGATGACTTTAGCTTTCTTTCCTTTGAAAATAGGAACAAGAGGAAGTCCCTCTTTGAAATCTGAACAAGCAGGCATGCTCATGCCACTACTTACCCCTTTGTAGTAACATTCCCCTTTACCACCATATTTAGTAAAGAGGTATTTACATCTACCACATTTCTTTTTAACCTGTCGGGGCATGATATTACTCGCTACTCTTTTCGAAATCCTCTTTGGCTTTCATCCAGTTCCGCACCTTCACCTTCTGAGCCCTTTCCTTTTTTCTTTTTTGTGCTTGTTGTGCCTCTTTTTTCATTCCCTTCTGAATCTTTTCCGCATTTTCTTGGAGTTCGTCAAAGAAATTATCCCCCATCATTTCTTCATAGTCATCCACCTCAATCCAGGCTCGATCCATTGCGTTACTAAAAAAGCCGGGACAACTGTGGGAAATTACCTTCCAGGTTTTACCACTATGTGATCGCTTGATTGTGAAAATAGGGCGTACCTTATTGGTAGGAAAATAAGCACCTTGTAAATTTGAGGTTCCACCAATCTCAGCAAAAAAGCCAATATATTTGTTGATATCGATCCCAAATTGATCCCAGAATTCTTGACGCGTTACTGTGAAATTTGGATCTACTCGACGCATTAGAACTTCTTTACGTGAGAAAAATCTCTTAGCCACATTATCCATTTGTTCCGGACCTTGTAGTTTTACTAATTCTACAAAGCGTGGTCTAATATGTGCTTCCATTTTTCCATCAAGTGGTGACATAATCGTATTTATTCCTCTTCTTCGTAGTTATCGTCAACATTATCGAAGCCTTCTTCTGCAAGTAAAGCGTTAAGCTCTTCATTCACTCCACGGCTCAAACTATTAGTGACTACTAAATTGTCAGGTAATTCTACCTCTTCGTCGATGAACGTGATTTTTTTTACTTCCTCTGGATCAGCGAGTTGAAGCTCCTTGCCATCGATCCTACGAACTTTCCCGATCTGAAGAGCTTGTAAGGAAAGAGGTACTCCTTCAATTCCTTGTTGTTCCCTTCCATCCTCTTCGTCAATTACGTAAACACAACCAGTTACGCGCTGATCAATGATAACAAATCTATCTCGCTGGGTATCAGGTTTTATTAAAAGCATCACGTCGTAGATTCCAATAGGCCATTTTTCTATGGAAAGTCTCTCGTAGATCCCCATCTCATAAAAGTCAGGAGTAGATAATGGAGGTAAATAAAAGGGGCCGTTAAGTACTTCGTGAGGAAAATTACCCTCTTTTGTTTCCAAAATCAAGCCGGTTAAAAAACGTGAATTAAACAGAGATTGTAAAGAATAAAAATCAGGATGCATAGTACCACAGATCGTTGCACCGTATCGATTTAACTCATCTGTAGGGATCCCTGCTTCTTTAGTGTTGAAGACGTAAGTGAGTTTTCTTGTAATTCTCCGACCCGTGTACTTTTTATCCACAGGATCCCACTCTTCAAGAGTTATCAGATCATCCTTTTCTAAATGAATATCATCTCCAACAAATAATTCAAATGTCTTTTCTCCACTTTCCACCGCATCGTATGTAGTGGTACTACACCGCCGTCGGATATGTTGAGGAATATGGTCTTGAGAATGTGGTGATGACACGACTCAACACTCCTTATAACCACAGAGTGTACACTTTGGGCATTTACCTGGTACCCTGCGCCAGGTTCCTTGGTGACAACTGGGACAAATATCTGTGTGGAAACGAAGAGTATCTTCCTCTTCTTCTTTTTCTTGAAAGTCTTGTGGCTGTGATTGATCTAATTGTTCTATTTCGATAAATTCTTTATTATTACTACCTTTACTACTACTACTGGAAGGGAGTTCTTTTCTCCTCTCACCATTTGATGATACAAACCACTTATTCAAGATCTCTTGTGGTACATTATAAGCAGATAAATCTTTGAGAAGTTCGATAAGTTGATTGTTTCCGAAAGGCATTGAAGATAGAGAATATTCACCTTTCAAGAATTTGTTTATGGCATGAGCAACTGCATCGGGAAAGCTGAGTATAGCATCGGGACCGAAACCCACTTGCCCATGTCCCGGAATTTTGTGAAGTTGTTCTCGAATCATATCAAGACGTGTGTATTGGGAGATAAATTTCCCATTGGGCCATCGAAGGGCCATACTAATAAGTCTAGCAATAGCTTGCGCATTGGCAGCAATTTCTCCTTTGCCCGCATTGATAAAAAAATCGTAAGGATCTCCTGTAACAGGATCACAACGAAAAGTCGTGTGAACACTGGTCATCGAGGTTTCGACAGAAAATGTAGGACCAATGCCACTGTCCAACGGGGGTCTTAATGTTTCATCGGGATGAGGGGTTCCTTCCATCACACTTACAACATTTGGTTCTGGTTCATTCTTACCATTATTATTGACATGAAGTACTTGGATATCACGACTTTGATCAACGTATACCGTACCTCCCTTACAACCCTGTCTCCACATCGAAATGTAGGTACTGGCTACGTCATCTTCTGTTGCTTCAGCAGGTAAATTAACCGTGTTGTGCGAGACTATACCATTTACTACATATTCGTGCGCGTTTTCCACCTCCACGTCGTGCATCTCCACTATCCCGTAATCCTCCACCTTTGTCACTCGGTGCACAGGAGTATCTGCCGGAACTCCAAGAGCCTTGGCAGTGGTGTTGAACATATAGTTCTTTTCCCTGTACTGGGCTGAACGCAGTGTATAGTACTCTTTCGAGCGGGAGTGGAACGTCGATCGTGCTATATTATTTACATCAACCAAGACTTTGAACCGCTTATAAATGGCAGTCCTTCGCTTGTGGGGCTCGATTGGGAGGATGATCTCCTGCATCTCATTGGAAACCGTTATGCTATAGGTATAGGCTCTTGAGGCTGCGACCCATTTACGGCCCTGGTTTATCCGGGGCATTCCGAAACTTCGGGCTATTTCGGCAATGTGGTAGGCGAGATCTTTGGACATACCTTCGTAGACCACCAACCCTTGCGACGTTGCGTAGCCGTCAAGAGTTGCGCCTGCAAGGAACGCAAGTTTCTCATCATAACTGCCTTGCAGCACCGCTACTGGTGCGTGTTTTTTATAGGCTCCTCGACTTATCAGCGACTCTACAAACCGGACGAGGTTCCGTGAGTTTAGGTAAAGGTTAAGTACGCCATTCCGGGCATCGATCGTTTCTTTGGGTGGGATCCCAAAGATCTCTTGGCAGATTTTACGGAAGGATACAGCGACATGATCATTCTTGCAGGTAATCCCTACGTGACCAGTGATTTCTGTAGTGCTTGCAGCCGATGCAAGCATCCCTAGAAATTGAGCAAACGCTGGTGTCATATGTTTGGGTGTCTCCACCGCAGCGTTGGCGTTTGTCCGTAGATTGTCAGTCCACTCAAGAGGCATTCCACCCTTGTTATGGGATTCTTGGAAGCGCCCCAATACGATGTCCCCGATCTTCAGATCGGCCATGCGGTGCCACCCTTTGGGTGTGAGCACACGGTGGCTCTCTGTAGCCCCTACCAATTCCGCACCATTATCTAGGAGAATCCGCGTTGCGGGTTTCTGCCCTGCTCGGTAATGAGAGAGGATTCGATGTCCACTGGTTTTGAACTCACCCTTAGTAGGAACGAAAGTATCAATTTCGTGGGTGTCCGCAAATGCTTCTATTAGAATCAATCCCTTGTCCGTAGGAATGAGGGTGCCAGCCGCAATACACTTGCTTATCGAAGAATCGATCCATCGCTGGGCCGCTGCTTGTGTTTTAACGTGATGGGCTGCGGTGATTCCTCGTTGTACAGTTACAACATAGTCAGGCCAGTTTTTTTCATCCTCTCCAAATTTGTCTATAATGGTTTCTAGGATAGACATTTTTTCTTGAGCCGTACCAATTCTGGTAGTAGATGTCCAAGATAGAGCAAAGTAAGGCTCAATACCTGTGGTCGTCTCGGCTAAAACGCCTACCGAACCTGTTGGAGCGACGGAGTTAAGTGTGACATTACGGATCCCGTGCTCTTTAACAGCATCAATTACGTCGGGAAGATGCTTGCGCATAAAACCGCTCTGGATAAACTTGTCCGCCTCAAAAGCTGGAAAAGCCCCCC
>LGVF01677155.1_pt1 | contig 27147 bp, 25 predicted proteins | sample 469901 | NCBI WGS metagenome assembly LGVF01 (sample SAMN03893561, study PRJNA290197) | marine sediment metagenome | material: sediment; isolation source: combined push core samples #3730, #5133, and #5579 collected at Hydrate Ridge | place: Pacific Ocean: Hydrate Ridge
GCATGGATACCTGTCACGTTTATTCTGCTGGTTATGATATTGTTGAAAATTTTGAGGATGTGTTAGAAGAATTTGATAAAATAATTGGATTAGAGTATTTAAAATGTATCCATCTTAATGATAGTATGATGCCTTTTAGTAGTCACAAGGATCGCCATGAAAAAATTGGATTTGGAACGATTGGTTTAGAAACATTTGAAAAAATAGTAACCCATCAAACACTTAGGGATCGTCCTTTTTTCTTGGAGACGCCGCAGGAAAATTTTAGGGATTACAAAAAAGAAATAGATTTATTGCGGTCGTTTTAGAACAAAAAAATAGAGATAAAGAGAAATTGGGAATAAAAGCAGAGGATAAGTATAAAAAAAGCAAGGATTAAAAGTATCTTAAAAATAAGTTAAAGATAAAAACAGATTGATATTTTAAGAAGATCATGATAAAATACGTTCATAAGTGAACAAGTGCTCACTTATTAAGGAGAAAAAAGTGGAAACGGAAGTAAAAACAATAAAATCGGAAAAAATATTATTTGAAGTTGCGGAATTTTTAAAAGTTCTTGGTGATCCAACCCGGGTAAAAATTGTATGGACTCTTTATGAAAACAAAGAGTTATGTGTTGGTGACATTGTGAAATTAATGGATGTTAGTCGTACGGCTGTTTCACATCAATTACGAATACTCAAAAATCATCGGATTGTTAATTTTCGAAAAGATGGACAAATGAAGTATTATTATTTAGATGATCATCATGTTGAAGAAATTATTTTATTAACCGTTACCCATTTAACGCATCTTTAATTATGATTGAAAAGAGGAAAATGGTATGAAAGTGTTCTTAGAAGGACTTAATTGTGCAAGCTGTGCAAGCAAAATTGAGCGACTAATAAAAAAAATGCCAGACGTGATTGACGCAAATATATCATTAGCGACGGGAATAGTAATGATTGATGAAGGTGATGGTTTTTCACCAGAAGAAATATATGAAACGGTTGTTCAATTAGTCCAGTCATTAGAACCGCATGTGGTGGTATCAAAACAAAAGAATAATCGTCTAATAGATGAAGTGAGTGGTTGTGATGATCAAGCGTGTCATTTGAAAAATAATTTGGAGTATGTAAGAGAAAATGAACCAAAAAAGAAAAAAAAGTATGGTGAGATGTTCAAACGCCAACAGATTGAATTATTTGTAGGGATTGGATTGTTTGTTTTAGGGTTTGTTTTTAAAGCGTTTTTGACAAATGATTTTCAAGTACTAACCATTGCTACATTTATCTCGGCTTATTTGATATCAGGATATCATGTGATTATCATTGCTTTTAGAAATATTGGAAAAGGTCAAATTTTTGATGAAAATTTTTTAATGACTATTGCGACCTTTGGTGCATTAATTTTAGGGGAATGGCCTGAAGCAGCAGCGGTTATGATATTTTTTGGAGTTGGTGAATTTTTCCAAGATCGAGCCATTGGAAATGCTAGAGCTTTGATTGCTCAAACCATTAGTATTAATGCAATTATTGCAAATCGATTAACAGCTGATGGGGTTGTTGTTGTGGATGCAAAAAGCGTAAAAGTTGATGATGTTTTAATCATTAAACCAGGAGAAAAAGTACCTGCTGATGGTATTGTTCAAAAAGGAAGCTCCTATTTAGATACTTCAGCCTTAACAGGTGAATCCTATCCGCGACGTGTAAAGCAAGGTGATGAAATACTCAGTGGTATGATTAATGGCAATGATGTTCTTGAAATAATTGTAACCAAAGATTTCGAGAATTCAACTGCAATGAAAATTATGCATCTTATTGAAGAAGCAGGGGATAAAAAAGGGAAAACAGAAAAATTTATTACAAAGTTTTCGCGTTATTATACGCCAATGGTTGTGAGTGTTGCAGTTTTAATGGCAATTATTCCGCCGCTATTTATTCCAGGAGCGATATGGGCGGATTGGTTTAATAAGAGTTTGATTTTCTTAGTTGTTTCATGTCCTTGTGCTTTGGTATTGTCAATTCCAATTAGTTATTTTGGAGGGATTGGTCGAGCGTCGAAAGAAGGCGTTTTGGTCAAAGGAGGAAATTATTTAGATGTATTAAGCAAAAGTAATGTTTTTGTTTTTGATAAAACTGGGACATTAACAAAAGGCCAGTTTAAAGTTGTAAAAGTAGAAACAGAGTCAGATATTTCAAAAGATGTCATCATTCGAGCAGGTTTTTTGGGCGAATTTTATTCAAATCATCCTATTGGAAAAGCAATTCGTGAATATAGAAAGATAACAGTTGATAAAGAAGAAATCAAAAATTACTCTGAAATTCCTGGAAAAGGAACTTATGTCGAAATAAATAATCAGGTTATCCGTATTGGAAAATCAAGTTATTTAGAAGAATTTGGAGTGACTATTCCAAAGAATGATGAAGAAGGAACGATTGTTTATGTGAGTATTGATACTGTATTTGCAGGATATTTTGTACTGGATGATGTGATTAAAGACAATGCAAAACAAACCATTAAAATGCTTAAAAAGCTTGGGGTAAAGCAAACCATTATGCTAAGTGGTGATAATCAAGAAACAGCACAAAGAATTGGAGCACAATTAAACTTAGATCAAGTGATTGGTGAGTGTTTGCCACAAGATAAGGTGCAAGTTTTTGAAGAAATAATGGCAGCAAATAAAGAGGGCAAAACGATTTTTGTTGGAGATGGAATGAATGATGCACCCGTATTAGCAAGAGCGGATGCTGGTATTGCGATGGGGGCATTAGGATCGGATTCAGCAATTGAAGCAGCGGATATTGTTTTAATGAAAGATGATCCTATGGATATTGTAAAAGCCGTAGATATTTCACGATATGCAAAAAAAATTATGATTCAAAATATTGTTTTGGCATTAGGAATAAAGATTGCAATATTAGGATTAACAGTAATAGGGATGGGTGAAATGTACCTTGCGATTTTTGCAGATGTTGGAGCGGCAATTTTAACGATATTGAATACCGGCAGAATTTTGAGATATAAAGGAATTTGGAAATAAGAAAACAAACGAACCCCTATTAGCAGTTATTAATAGGGGTTTGTTAATGCAAAAAATAAAAATTTAAAAAAAGTAAAGGTTTACTTGACAAAAGAAGGATAAACCTATAATATGTGTATATAAACATGTACACACATGTTGCACAGGTGTATTTACAAAATATGATTAATTGAAAGGGGAATGAAATGTTAGATTTAAAAGTATTAACACAAACTGTTGGAGATTTAGAAGAAGATGAGGTAATGGATTTACTGAATGAATTTGTTGAAGGTAATCCCACTGAACCTGAAGCACAAGAAGCCGTAGCAGCTTGTCAAGGCGGGATGGCAATTGTTGGAGATTTATTTGAAAAAGGTGAATATTTTGTTGGAGATTTAATCTTTGCAGGTGAATTATTAACAGAAGCAATTAATGTTTTAAAACCAGTATTGGGGAGTCAAGAAGAAGTAGAAGTAGGCACAATTGTTCTTGGAACTGTTCATGGAGATTTACATGATATTGGAAAAAATATTTTCAAAAGCATGTCAGAAGCCGCAGGGTTTGACGTTATTGATTTAGGAATTGATGTGTCTTCAGAAGCTTTTGTTGAAAAAGCAAAAGAAGTAAAACCTTTGGTTATTGGTATGAGTGGCGTGTTAACATTAGCAATTGATTCTATGAAAGAAACAGTTGAAGCATTAAAAAGTGCTGGTGTTGAATCCCAAATTATTATTGGTGGAAATCCTGTTACAAAAGAATCGTGTGAATTTGTTGGTGCAGATGCATTTACAACAAATGCAGCTGAAGGCGTTAAAATTTGTCAAAAGTGGGCATAAGATCATTTAAATAAAAAAAGTAATCGTAATCATCTTTATGAAAGAACAGCTTATTTTGGATAGATCTTTAATAAGTGATCGTATTGAGTAAAAGGACTTACAAGCGATTATAAATATTTTAATATAATTAATAAAGACTAAGAGAAAAGAAAAAATGCTTTTCTCTTTTTTTTTTACATAAAATAAAAAAATATAATAGATTTATATGGATTAAGATATGAATTTATAGTAAGATGAAATGAGATAAGATTAACAATCGGGGGTGAAGTTATTGTTGAGAGTGTGTGTGTGTGATGATAATGAAAGTACAGGATTGTTAGTGAAGAATATGATTTTGGAATATTGTGAAAAAATGGAAATTGAGAATACAATTGATCTTTTTTATGATGGAATGGAATTAATTACAAAGCGATTTCAATATGATATTATTTTTTTGGATATTGAAATGAAAGAAATGGGTGGAATTAGTGCTGCAAAAGAAATTAGAATTTGGGATAAAAATGCTAAAATAATATATATGACAAGTCATAAATGTTATATGAAAAATGCATTTACAGTCCATGCTTTTGATTACTTAATTAAACCATTTGGATGGGACCGTGTTGAAAAAGTTCTAACGGAAGTTCTCCAATATATGAAAGAAGAAGAAGAATCAAGTAACTTCAATTTAATAATCAATCATGGGATTGTAACCTTTGAGACACGAGATATTATTTACTTTGAACGCAATAATCGAAAAGTAAAGGTGATTTCGAAAAAAGAAGAGATGATTATATCAAATAGTTTGGTAGAAATTTCAGAAGTGTTAAAGGATAAAGGGTTTGAAATTTGTCATAAAAGTTATCTTGTAAATATGTTTTATGTTAATGCAATTTATGGATTTGAAATTGAAATGAAAAATGGAGATAGAATTCCATTAGCCCAAAAACGTGCGGTTGCATTTAAAAAACAATTATATGACTACTTTCATGAGTCCTATAATTTAATATAGGAGAATAGATGGAGATTATTTATTATTGGGGTACTTTATTAATAACGTATTGTGTATTAGCATATGTAATGTTTCAAATAATGGAAAAAATATATACGCCACGATTTGATCGTAAATATTTATATTTATTAAGCCAAGGATTATATGTTGTTGTAGGAATCATTACATATCAAATAAATATTGTAATGATAAAAGGGCTTTTTTCGGTGTTATCAATTTTTATTATAAGTTTTTTTCTTTTTCAGACAACGTCAATAAAAAAAATGGTAATACAGGATTTTATTTTTTGGTTATATTTAATTATTGTTGATGTGATCGCGTTATTATTATTATCACTATCGAATGAAATAATGATTGGAGCTGTTATTGACGATCCAAGGCTTTTATTTATTTCTTCATCAGCAAATGCAATATTATTTTTAGGCTCTTTTCGTTTATTTGTAGAGGGAGTAAAAGAGTTCAAAAGAGATTTTATAGGATTACAACAAAATATATTGTTGTTGTTATTAGCAATTTTTGAAATAATGTTATTAGTATATCTGTTGATATTAAATGACCATGTGGAAAATGGTGGGATACAAATAATTATATGTCTTGTTTTTATTTTTTTAGATGGTTATCTGATATATTTATTTGAAAGTATTGCGAAAAAAAATCATTTAAAACAAGAAGTGTTTATAGCAAAAAAGCAAGTTGAAATGCAAAATACTTATTATAAAACAATTGAATCACAATATGATGAATCACAGCGATTGATTCATGATATGAAAAATCATCTACAAACGTTAAAAAGTTTATATTTGTTAACTGAAATAAAAGAGGAAGCTGCAGAATATGATCAAATTATACTTCAAAAGATAGAGAAATTAGGAAATCGTTTTAAATGTGATAATCGAGTATTAACGATTATTATGAATGATAAAATTCGGAAATGTGATGAGAATAATATTGTAGTAAAAATAGATATGGAAAATATGGATTTAGATTTTATTTCAGCATTTGATTTGACAACAATTTTCACAAATCTTTTTGATAATGCAATTGAAGCATCTTTAGCAGTGAGCGTTCAAAAACGATTTATTCAAATAAGAATGTTTCGATTTAATGATTTTTTGATGATTAATTTTTTGAATTTCTATGTAAGTGTACCAGTTGTTCAAAATAAACACTTAGTTTCTACAAAAGAAGAAGAACGTATTGGATTTGGAATATCGAATGTAAAAATGGCCCTGGAAAAATATCATGGGGAAATGGAATATGATTACGAGGGGAATGAATTTTTAGTTAAAATAGTAATCCCAATAAAAAAGGGATAAAAACGAAAGCTATATTTGTAATGTAAATTATTTTACGAAAGAAGTTATGCAATGCGATTGCATTAATTTTATTTGAAATACTAATATTTGTATATACAGGTCGATATAAGTATGTTATAATTTCATCAAAAGATGGAATAAAAATGTGCTGAATAGCATTATATTTAAGAAAAGGACGATTATTTACTTGTTTAATATAGTGTGATATAAGAATATATAAAATTAAGGTATAATATAATGTGATAAAATTAATAGATAGAACATAGTATTCGTAAAAAGATTTTTAAAATGGTATTTGAATAACTATTTTATATCTTTGAGGAGTGAAACGAAAGTATGAAACATAGCATTGTAAGATCTATTGAAGGATTATATGAAGATCGAACTTTGGAACTTGTAAGGATTGCGATTCGAAAAGGATTTAAACCCATTGAAATATTAAAATGGCTACAAATCGGAATGGAAAAAGTAGGCAAGCTTTATGAAACCAGTGATTATTTTATTGCAGATTTGATTTTTGCTGGAATAATATTCCAAGATGTAATGGAATTAGAAGAATTGAATGTAGCGAGTAAGAATTCGCCAAAGAAAAAGATTGGGAAATTATTAATTTTTTCAGTAGCAGGAGATTGCCACGATATTGGCAAAAATATTTTTGGGTCATTTGCAAAAACTGCAGGTTTTGAAGTCATTGATATTGGGACAGATGTTTCTTTGAAAACGATAATGGAAGTTATCGAAAGAGAACATCCAGATATTATTGGCTTAAGTGGTATGCAACAAGAGACAATTTATGAAATGCGTGCGATGGTTTGTGAATTAATAAATCGGGAAATTCGTGATAATTATCGGATTATTATTGGTGGTGCTGTTATTGATGATAAAACGGGAGAAATTGTTGGAGCAGATTTTGCTACAAAAGATGTTACAAAAGGTGTTGAAAAATGCAAGAAATGGATGCTCGAAAATTCAATGAATAAAAAATGTAAATAGACCAAGGTGGTGCAAAAAGATGGGATCTCCCGAATATATAAAAATTGTAGAGGCAATAAAAAGCAAAATAACCAGTGAAGAGATTCAACCGGGAGATGCTATACAATCTGAAAATCTTCTTTGTGAAGATTTTAATGTTAGTCGAATGACAGTAAGAAAAGGATTGGCTGTATTAGTGAATGAAGGGTATATTTATTCTATTCCTGGAAAAGGGAATTATGTTTGCGAGCCTAATCTTGATTTATATACACTTCATTTTGATGAAATGATGAATGAGGAAAAAAAAGGAGATGAGATTCGACTGATCGAAGTCAATGTAATTAAACCAAGTTATGAAGTGGGATTTAACTTAGAAATCCCTGAAAATAAGCATGTTATTGTTGTAAAACGAATATTTGTGAGTGAGGGTATAATCAAAGCTTACGATATAAAGTATATTCCATATTATCGTGGAATACCAATTGTTGAAAAAGAAATTAGATATGCAACATTTCCTGAAATGGTTGCAAAAAAGAATTCGATTTTTGCGATGACAAAGAAATTGAAAATTAGAGCAACCGCAGCCAAAGAAGAGGTAAGTCAAATTTTAGATATTTTAGAAGGTGAACCGGTTTTAGTTGTGGAGCAAAAGCTTTTAGATGAAAAGGATCACCCTATTGGATGGGGATTAATGTATTTTTCAGGGGAAGATTCTGGATTAGAAGCGATTGCCTCCTTCGATTAGTTATGAATAACTGAGGGGTAAGATGAAAAAAGATATTTTATTAATCGCTTGTGAAATGATAAAGGATGAAATTTTTTTTGCAATGGAAAGAACTGAAATAAGCTATAATACCGTTTGGATGAATTCTGAACTTCATAATAATCCTGAATTTTTGACGATAGAACTTCAAAAAGAAATTAATAATCATCAGGATTATGATATGATTTTATTAGCTTATGGTTGTTGTGGAAATGGATTAGTAGGTTTAGTGAGTAAGACTACAAAACTTGCATTTCTAAGATCAGAAGATTGTATTCATATACTATTACATAATAATAAAGAGTTAAAAAGTTTTCAAGGAGAAACGTATTTTATTACAAAAGGTTGGATGATGGCAAAAAAGTCTTTGAATGAAGAATATCATTATGCAATTAATAAATATGGTCCTAAAAGAGCTGAAAAAATTATGAGAATCATGTTTAAAAGTTATCAGAATTTAGTTATGATTGATTCAGGAGCATATGATTTAGAGGAGTTTATACAGTGTGCAAGGCATTTAAGTCAGGTATTACAACTTGAATTTATGATTACAAAAGGTGATATTAGTTTATTAGAAATGCTTTTGTCCTTAGATTGGGATCATCACGTTGTAGAAATTTCACCAGGTGATAAAATATCAAAAGATGATTTTGGCGTCGAATGTTCAATTTCAGGGTTAGAGTGTGTAAATAAGAGGGACTAGATAGTAAAAGAGATGCGGATTAAATAAGTATCTCTTTTTTAATTTTAAAAAAACCAATCTAGACAGTTTAAGGTCAAAGAAGTATAATAATGACTATGATTATAAGAGTTAAGGAGAATAAGAATGATAATAAAAAATATGATTAAGAATATTGAAATTCTTGAAGTAATAAATGAACAGCCAGAGATTCAAGTTAAAAAGATCGCATATAATTCAAGAGAGGTAGAGATAGGAAGTATCTTTGTTGCGATTGCGGGGTATGTGACNNAAATGATTTAAAGGATTATGACAGTCGTGTGATGTATATTCGTGTAGCAGATACTCGGTTTGTATTGGGCTTAATAGCGGCTGCTTTTTATGGGAATCCATCAAAAGAATTGCTAATCACTGGGATTACGGGTACGAATGGAAAAACATCTATTTCATATATGTTAAAACATATCTTTGAAGTGAATCAAAAAAAATGTGGGTTAATTGGGACTATTCATAATTTAATTGGGGAAAGAGTTTTGGATAATCGAGGACGAACTACACCAGAATCCCTAGAAGTTCAAGAGATTATTAAAGAAATGAAAGACGCAGGATGTGACTATTTGTCGATGGAAGTATCGTCTCATGGATTGGCACTTGATCGTGTGAATGGCGTTTCTTTTGATTATGGGATTTTCACTAATTTAACCCAAGACCATTTGGATTATCATAAAACGTTTGAAAACTATTTTGATGCAAAAGCAAAACTTTTTTTTCAGGTAAAAAAAGCAAACATTATTAATGGGGATGATCCTTGGGGAAAAGTATTGTGTCAAATTCTTGAAGAAAAAACGGATAGTGGGGTTATTACCTATGGATTTGGAAAAACTAATGATTATATTGCAAAAGATATGACCTATGATAGTAAAGGGACAACCTATACATTGATTACACCATATGGTGAAGAAAAAATTTATTTAAATATTCCAGGGGAATTTATGGTTTATAATAGTATGGCGGCTATTGTTAATGCAATTGAAGAAAAAGTGCCATTGGCAGAGATCAAAAAAGCAATGGCAGATATGCCAGGAATAGAAGGTCGAATGGAATGTTTAGAAACAAAAGCACCATTTGACGTTGTCATTGATTATGCTCATTCACCAGATGGTTTGGAAAAATTATTGCAATCGGTCAGAAAAATATTTAAAGGAAAGATTATTCTAGTATTTGGATGTAATGGTGATCGAGATCGAGAAAAACGCCCAATAATGGGGAAAATTGCGGGAACTTATGCAGATAAAATTGTTGTGACGTCTGATAATCCAGCAAGTGAAAATCCAATGGATATTATCCATGCAGTTACATCTGGAGTAAAAGAAAAAACGATTCATTATCATGAAGTAGAGCGTCGCGATGAAGGCGTATATTTTGGAGCAAGTCTATGTGAGCCTGGAGATGTTTTAGTATTAGCGGGTAAAGGCCACGAAAAACAAGAAATTATGAAGGAGGAGACACTCTATTATAATGAGTGGGATACAGTAAGAGAAGCGATAAAACGATTAGAAAAATAGAAAATGATAGATAGAAGGCCATGAGTGATTATCATCATGGCCTTTATTTATTTTAGGGTAAGAACAATCGGACAATGATCGGAGCCTTCAATAGCGTTTAAAATATCGGTTGTTTCAACACAAGGCATAAAATTATCGGATACAAAAAACGAATCAATCCGCCATCCAGCATTATTTTTTCGGGCATTAAATCGATATGACCACCAACTGTATTTGATTTCATCGGGATGTTGAATACGCCATGCATCTTTCATTCCAATCGTTAGAAAATCACTAACCCATGCGCGTTCTTCAGGAAGAAAACCAGAGCGTTTTGAATTTGCTTTTGGATTTTTTAAATCAATTTCAGTATGTGCAATGTTGATATCGCCACAAATAATGACATTTTTACCAGAATGAAGCAGTGATTGAATATCATTTTGAAGACAGTGATTAAAATCCATTTTATAAGCGAGACGCTGGTCATCTTTTTGACCATTTGGGAAATAGATATTATATAAAATGAAGTTTTCATATTCAGCAATAATGGTTCGACCTTCATGGTTAAAGGCAGAATCGGATAAGCCTGTTTTTATACTAAGCGGTGGATTTTTAAAGTATAGGCTAGTGCCACTATAGCCTTTTTTTTCTGCGGAATGAAAAAACGAGGTATAACCCGGGATATTAATAAGGGGATCACTGAGTTGAGAGACCTCTGCTTTGGTTTCTTGAAGACATAATATATCAGGTTCAAGATTTTCAACAATGGATATGAACCCTTTTTTTTCGAGGGCACGAATGCCGTTTACATTCCAGCTAATAATTTTCATAAGGTTCCTTTCGGGAGTTGTGATAGTTTAAATGATCTAAGAGTGTGCAAGGTGTGTTAACTCTTCTAAACGTTCCATAATATCAAGAAGTGATTCTTCTAAAGCATCTTTTTCTTCTGATGATTTATTTAAAAGAGTATAATCACTAGTATTTTGATTTAATAAGGAAAGGACCTCATCTAATCGTTCTTCTTTTTCTTTTTGTAAATCAATGAGGTTTAATTGCTCTTGTTTTTCCCGATAAGTTAAACCAGGTTTTCGAGTCTTTTTTTTCGGTGGGATTAATTTATTTTTTTTTGTAACGGTGGTTTTTTTGAAATTAAGAGGGTATTTTTCAATATAGTCCGAATAATTTCCTGTTTGAATCTGAAGATTGCCATCTTCGGAAAATGCAATGATTTTATGACAGGTTCGATCTAAGAAATAGCGATCGTGTGAAACACTGAGTACGGATCCTTGAAAACCATCTAAGTAGGCTTCAAGAATTTTAAGAGTATCAATATCAAGATCATTTGTTGGTTCATCAAAAAGAAGCACATTTGGAGCCATCATAAGAATTCCTAATAAATAAAGACGCCGACGTTCACCGCCAGATAATTCAGAGATATAAACCCATTGGCTATTTTTATCAAACAAAAAAAGTTCCATCATTTGCGAAGCAGTAACGCGTTCACCTTTTACATTTTCCATGATTTCAGCTTTTTCGCGGATATAATCAATGGCTCTTAAATTTAGATCCATATTCTCAGATTCTTGCGAAAAGTATCCAAGTTTAACTGTTTCACCAAGGGAAATAATACCAGAATCAGGTTTTAATTTCTCTGCAATTAAGTTTAATAAGGTTGTTTTTCCAAGTCCATTTTTCCCAATGATTCCTATACGTTCGTTGTTGCCCAAAATCATACTAAAATCATTGATAATTAGTTGTGTTCCAAAGGATTTCTTCAAGTGTTCAATATCGATCACTTTTTTTCCTAGACGACTGAATCCCGTTGAAATTTCAAATAGAGGCATTGAATTAGTCGGTTCATTTGTTTGAATTTCTTCAAATCGTTGTATTCTTGCTTTTTGTTTTGTTGTTCGTGCTCGTGCTCCACGGCGGATCCATGATAATTCGCGACGATAAAGATTCTGACGTTTTTCTTCAATCGCATTTTCAAATTCGATTCGTTCTGATTTTTTTTCTAAAAAGCTTGAATAATTACCAGAATATTGATGAAGATTGCCTTTATCTAATTCAATGGTTTTATTAACGACACGGTCTAAAAAATAGCGATCATGGGTTACCATCAGTAATGCGCCACGACGATTAAGAAGAAAAGATTCTAACCAAGCAATGGTTTCATTATCAAGGTGGTTTGTTGGTTCATCAAGAATTAAGAGATCACACGGTGATAATAAGGCAGAAGCCATAGCAACGCGTTTTCGTTGACCACCGGATAACGTTTTGATTTTTTTATGATAGTTACAAATGCCTAATTGGGAGAGAATTGTTTCAACTTTTGATTTTAAATTCCATAAATTTTTATTATCCATTTGTTGTGAAAGGTCTAATAAGTGTTTTTCAAAAAAAGGATCATTTGGGTGTAAATCTAAGGATTCGATGGTTGATTCGTAGTCTCTTACTAAATTCATTTCTGGGGAATTGGTTTGAAAGACTTGATCAAGTATCGAAAGATTTGGGTCTAAATCTGGATCTTGACGAAGTATTTCAATGCGTTGATTACCAAAAAATTGAACATCTCCATTATCAGGAAAATCAATTCCACTGATAATTTTTAACAGCGTTGTTTTTCCTGAACCATTGATTCCGATAATTCCTATTTTGTCAGAATCGTTAATATTCAATGAAATATCCTTAAACAATGGTTTTTCGCCATATGATTTTCCTAAGTTTTTAATATTTGCAATATTCATAGATACATCCTTTATGTGTGATTAATACCTATTATTTTATCATAAGTTCATGAAAAAAATGGATAAAATATTTACATTAGAATAAGAAAAGAGTAAGATAAAAGAAAAAACCAAGGAAATGGTGAAAATAAAATGATGTTAGGTAAAACACAATATATTGCGAAAAGTGCAGATGTTGTTGGAAAAGTTAAATTAGGAAATTTTGTGAGCATTTGGTTTCAGGCTGTAATACGTGGTGATGTTGATACAATTACAATTGGTGATCAATCGAATATTCAAGATGGAACAGTGGTTCATGTTGCTCATGGACATCCAACGGTTATTGGAAATGGCGTAAGTATAGGACATAACGCGATTATACATGGATGTGAGATTGGGAATAACGTATTAGTAGGTATGGGATCAATTATTTTAAATGGAGCAGTTATTGGAGAGGATTCTATTGTAGGTGCTGGAACATTGGTGACCCAAGGAAAGGTATTTCCTCCAAAATCATTAATTATTGGTAGTCCCGGAAAAGTAGTGCGAACATTGAGTGAAAAAGAAATTCAATCCATTCGAGATAATGCGAAAGAGTATTTGGAAACAATGAAAGCTTATATGTAAAAAAAGGAATACGCCTAAACATAGAGACGTATTCATAAGTAAAAGCATAACGTACAATCATAAATTGTATAAAAATGAAGTGTTGATTTAATGTTTGTTTTTCCGTTGTGATGAACGATGGATAGAAAAATATAAGATAAGACCAACTCCTATTAGGATTAAAGGGACAATAAAATATAAGGTGTTGACTGAAGTGCTTTCAACAATAGAACGTGATGCTAAAAAATAATCTCCAGATTGAGTAATCGTAAAATTAAGAAGAGCATCTTTTTTATTATACTGACTATGGATACTTTTAAAATCGTTAGTATTCGGATAATACGAACATACCATGATGATGGTGGTATCGGATAAGTTGCTTTGAACCTCGTTTGATAAGTGTTGCGTAATAATCAAACCTTTTTTAAGTTGTGTTATATCGGATACTGAAGAATCAGGATTAATAATCGAGGTATTTATTGAAAAAACTTGAGATAATGGAATTCCTAGTTCATTGTAAATCGTGAGTGGCGTTGTGAGTTCTTTTGTATTATATACGAATGAAAATTTAAGTTCGTTATTTTTTTGAAAAAGGGGGTAAGTATCGTTATTAAATGTGCGAGGTTGCAGTTTAATCGTAGTGTCATCTTGCGTTAATTCTAAAGAAATATTTTGATCGTTTAATGTGGATACAAGCGTACCATTAAGGAAAAAATCAATTTGAGAAATATTTGTATAAGGTAAAATCGGAAGTTTTAATAGAATCGTTTTTATTGTTGCATTTTGAGATTGGGTTGCTTTTAAAGCTTGAATGGAAGAAGCTAAAAGATTATTGTCAAAGTGAATTATGAGCATGTTTTCATTTTGGGTATAAATAACTGCTTCTAGGGGTAAAACACTAATAAGTGTTGTATCTTCTAGAGTCATTCCCAATGGAACTAATGGAGAAACTTCTTCTGGAGTTCCTGCTATTGGATCAGTAATATTATCAGAAATGATTACTTCTGGAGTGTAAGGAATTGTACTATCGTAATTATACTCAATGACAGGTTCAGGCGTTGGTTCAGGCGTTGGTTCAGGCGTTGGTTCAGGCGTTGGTTCGGGCGTTGGTTCGGGCGTTGGTTCGGGATTAGTAATTTGAATTTCATTCGAGTTGAATGACGGTTCTGCAGATGCGTTAATATATAGATGTGTGTGATTTTCTATAGGTGAAAAATTGGTTTCAAATGCGTCTGAGAGAATAAGAAAACATAAGAATAGAAAAATAATAATTGATAGAGTAAAGATGGTAATTGAAATGAGTCGTTTAAATAATAATGGTTTCATGGTATTAAATTCCTTTATAATTATTTTATTAAAGTATTAAAAAGATAGTCAATTCTTATTGTAACATAGGCATATGAATAAAAAAAGACCTCAATAGAGGTCTCTGAGCATCGACAAACCCCGTCCCGACTAATTGTTAATCTGTTGTATGCTGGCAATTCGGACAGGCTACTGCCTGTTCGCCTTGAGGCACACACCATGATTTAACAATTGTCTGGACTACTTTTTATCTTTGTACTACAGTCAGAGACCTCAATAGAGGTCTTTTGGGTGAATCCAAAAAACAAAATGATCAGTGTAGATCCTATTATTTTGAAAATAAATGAATTGAAGATAATCGAAAGCGTTCGAGAGGTTTATACAAAAGAAGGGTTGTGACAATCCCAACTAAACCTTGAAGACAATTGAAAGGAATGTTAATTAATGGTCCAACAATGTGACCATACATAATGATTTCTGAAAAATAATAGATGATTGTCATTGCAAATACGGCAAGAAATAAAAACACAAGTTTATTTATTTTTGGAAATCGATTAATGAAATATCCGAAACCAAAGGCCATTAGGCCTTTGGCGATGAAGGTAGGAAAGACATAAGCACCAAATCCACTGAAATAATCAGCACTTGCAGAACCAATTCCAGCAGCAATCAATCCTCCCCATGGACCTAAAATATAGGCGGCTAATAAAACAACACCATCACCAAGATGAATATAACCATTTGGAATGGGTATTTTTATTAAGGTAGTCATTGCAAAGATGAGTGCAATCATTAGGCCAGTATAGGTTGTTTTTTTAGTTTGAGTTGACATAGGATAAATCTCGTTTCTATTTTATTTTAATTACTGTATTTTTGTTGAACAATAATTATTTAGGAAATGAAGTAGAACGTATCAAAATTGAATTTTTATTGAAAAATTAAAGTTGTTCAATAAAAATACTAACCGAGCCATTGCCTTGAAGATCAGTTTTTTCTGGAGTGTTTGGTGAAACAGTAATACTGATGGAATAACCACTAATTGTTGCTTTAAAGTTCGTTGATTCTGAAAATTTTTCTTCAGAAAAATCAGGTTGATTAATTAATAGTGGACGATAAAAAGACAAAAGATCGTCAGGATAGTCATTTGAAACATAGGAAGTATTCCATCCAGGATTACCATTGATACCAGTAATAAGATGTGATTCAGAAACACCAAGAACACTATAAAGTGGAATTAAATCACTCGGATAATCTTGTGCTAATTCTGAGGGATCAGAATAGGTGTCTTCAGCATTTGTAGAAATGATTTGATTCATTTCTTCGGGAACGACAATCGGTGTGCTTGGTGGGGCTTTTGGTGTAGGGGTAGGTGTTTCGCTTTTAGATTCTTCAGTTGTTGTTGTAGAATTTTCATTTTCAGAAGGATTTTCAATTAATTTTGGTAAGATAAAAAATATAGATCCAATAAGAACGATAATAAGCAAAATAGCTGTGATAATAAAGCGTTTTTTCATGTGTTACTCCTTGTTTGTTTATTTATTTATGGTGACTCATAAAGTATAANNGAATATTAAGAAGTTGTATTAATATTAAAATAAATAGTAAATAAAATGTGATGAAAAGGATGCACGATAGAATTTTTATTTAGAGAGATAATCGCTAGGGTGAAAGATTATTATAAAAATCTATAATGAGATCACCTTTGAACAGGATTTTTGAAAACAGGTGTTTAGAAAATCACGGGGAATCGTTAATTTCATAAAAGTGAACAATTTATTGTTAACTTGGGTGGTACCGCGATTAGTCGTCCCTTGGATTTTTTCAAGGGACGTTTTTTTAGATTGTACAATAGTGAAAAAGTTTTTGGAGGTAGAAATTTGGAATATTTTAAAGGATTAGATAGTGGAAATATTGGAGACAGAGAAAATCGCATTTCAAAACATTGGGAAGAAATGGATTTATTAAAAAAAACCATTGACCATCGAGAGGGAAATGAAAATTTCGTATTCTATGAAGGACCACCGACTGCAAATGGTCGCCCAGGAATCCATCATGTGTTAGCGCGAACGTTAAAAGATAGTGTGTGTAAATATAAGGTAATGAATGGTTATCGTGTTATTCGAAAAGCAGGTTGGGATACTCATGGCTTACCTGTTGAGATTGAAGTAGAGAAACAATTAGGTTTATCAAGTAAACCTGAAATAGAAGCGTATGGGATAGATAAATTCAATGAAAAATGTAAGGAATCAGTATTTAATTACGAAAGTCAATGGAAAGAAATGAGTCGAAAAATGGGATATTTCATTGATATGGAAGATCCTTATATTACATTAAATAATGACTATATTGAATCCGTATGGTGGATTCTTAACAAGTTTAATAAAGAAGGCTTTTTATATGAAGGTCATAAGATTATGCCGTATTGTCCACGGTGCGGAACAGGATTAGCATCGCATGAAGTGGCACAAGGGTATCAAGAAATAAAAAGTAATACCGTTGTTGTTGCATTTAAACTAAAAAATATAGAAGAATATTTTTTAGTATGGACAACAACACCTTGGACTTTAGCTGCAAATGTCGCGTTAGCTGTTCATCCAGAAGCGGATTATATTAAAGCAAAAAGCAAAGGGACGATTTATTTGTGTGCAAAGGTACTCGCACCTAAATTATTAGGAGACAATTATGAAATTATTGAAGAATTAAAAGGCTCAGATTTAGAATATTTAGAATATGACCAATTAATGCCTTTTGTAAAACCTGACAAGAAAGCTTTTTATGTGACTTGTGCAGATTATGTAACAACGGAGGATGGAACTGGAATTGTACATATTGCACCTGCATTTGGTGAAGATGATTATAAAGTAGGAAGACAATATAATTTACCTGTTCTTCAACCAGTAGCAGAGGATGGAAAATATACAGATACGCCATGGATTGGTCAATTTGTGATTGATGCAGACCTTGATATTATAAAATGGTTAAAAAAAGAAGGGAAATTATTTAAAAAAGAAAAAATGGTTCATAATTATCCGCATTGTTGGCGATGTAAAACACCATTACTATATTATGCAAAACCAAGTTGGTATCTAGAAGTAACAAAAATTAAAGAGCGACTTATTGAAAATAATAATGGGGTCAATTGGTATCCAGATTATGTTGGAGAAAAGCGTTTTGGAAATTGGTTAGAAAACTTAAATGATTGGGCAATTTCTAGAACACGATATTGGGGAACGCCTTTAAACGTATGGCGCTGTGACGAATGCGACGCAGTAGATTCCATTGGCTCGCGTCAAGAATTAGCTGATCGGGCAATCGAAGATATTGATGAAAGTATTGAGCTTCACAGACCATATGTTGATGATGTTCATATCGTTTGTCCAAAATGTGGCAAACAAATGACACGGGTAAAAGAAGTCATTGATTGCTGGTTTGATTCAGGATCCATGCCATTTGCTCAATATCACTATCCATTTGAAAATAAAGATAAATTTGAAAATCAATTTCCAGCAGATTTCATTTGTGAAGGAATAGATCAAACACGCGGATGGTTTTATTCGTTATTAGCGATTTCATCCTTTGTGACGGGAAAAGCACCGTATAAACAAGTCTTAGTTAATGATTTGATTTTAGATGCGGAAGGACAAAAAATGTCAAAAACAAAAGGAAATACTGTTGATCCTTTTGAAATGTTTAATGAATATGGTGCTGATGCATTGCGATGGTATTTGCTATATGTATCCCCGGCTTGGACACCAACCCGATTCGATATTAAAGGGATTAAAGAAGTTCAAAGTAAATTTTTCAATACCTTAAAAAACACCTATAATTTCTTTGCCTTATATGCAAATACAGATAATGTTAACCCACGGGAATTCTTTATTCCGTATGATCAACGACCAGTAATTGATGCTTGGATTTTGTCAAAATACAATCGTTTGGTTAAGGAAGTTCGTAGTGAAATGGAAATTTTTGACTTAACTAAAGCAGTAAGGAAAATTCAATATTTTGTCAATGAAGATTTATCAAATTGGTATATTAGAAGAAACCGACGTCGCTTTTGGGGAACCGAATTAACTGAAGATAAAAAAGCAGTCTATAATACAACCTGGGAAGTATTAGAAGGGGTTGTTCGATTATGTGCACCGTTTGCACCTTATATTACAGAAGAAATATATATGAAATTAACGGATGCAGAATCAATTCATTTAGCTGATTATCCTGTTGTTAATCATGACCTAATTAAAGATGATATTGAAGAACCAATGGATCTGGTACGAGAATTAGTGAGTTTAGGTCGAGGTGCAAGAGAAGATGCTCAAATTAAAGTACGTCAACCTTTATCAAAGATGATTATCGATGGAAAATATCAAGAAACAATTGGTGAATTAACGGTATTAATCCAAGAAGAGTTAAATATTAAAGGGGTTGTTTTTGAAAATAATCTTGGGGATTTTATGAACCATACCTTAAAACCTGATTTTAAAATTGCAGGACCGATTCTTGGTAAGAATGTGAAACTTTTGGGAAAAGCCTTAGCTAAAATTGATCCAAGTGAAGCGGTTGAAAAATTAGAAATGGGACAATCGATTGTTGTTGAATTAGAAGGCGAAAGCATTGAGATTAAAAAAGATTTTGTTGAGATTCGTATTAAAGCAAAAGAAGGATTTAATGTCCAAATGTTAAATAATAAATTTGTTATTTTAGATACAAGTTTAGATCAGGATTTATTAGATGAAGGATGTGCAAGAGAATTTGTATCACGGATTCAACAAATTCGAAAATCAAATGGTTACGAAGTGATGGACCGTATTGATATTTCTTATGCAAGTGATGAACAAATGGATCGTGCAATTGACATTTATTCTGAGTTTATTAAAACGGAGACCTTAGCAGATCAAATTGAAATAAAACCAGATAGAGGTGAGTCATTTAATTTAAATGGTCATGATACTTTTATTGAGTTAAACAAAAAGTAAATAGTGCGTTGAAAAACAGGAAATCATATGATTCCCTGTTTTTTTATTTGAAATTAATCTAAAGATTAATGCTAAGTTATCGATATATAAGGAGTCGGTAATATTGAATAAAAAGAAATAACATGGATAAAAGAAGAATTGTAAAATAAAAATCATCAAGAATTTTATTCATAATGCGAATGAAAAATAAAGGTAAATGAATAAGGATTTATTGGCATTAAAATAACATTTTATGATTAAATAATAAAAGCCCAGGATTGTAACAGATGATTGTTACAATCCTGGGCTTTTAAAAATAACTTATGAGTTGGATCGGTTTTTATCGTGATATTGAGGATAATAGCCTAAAAATTTAAAATAATCTGATTTTTCTTGAATAATAGGAATGAGACTGGTAAGAATTTCTTTTGAAATATTTCCAGTAAAATCGATAAAAAATAAATATTCCCAATTTTGATTTAAAAGTGGTCGCGATTCAATTTTACATAAATTTAATGAAAAAGCTGAGAAAACACCAATAATTTCATTAAGTGATCCAGGTTTATGCGGAAGATGAAAAGCGATACTAACACGACTGGGGTGATTAAATAGTTTTAATTGAGGCGAAATAATAACAAATCGTGTGACATTTTTTTGAGAAAAGTTAATATTTTCGGCTAAAATTTCCAAATCATAAATTTTGCTAGCATTTTTACTTGCAATAGCGCCGAGATGACAATCATTTTTTTGAGCAACATAAGCGGCACTAATAGCGGTATTATAATACGGAATGCATTGCCATTCGGGATGCTTATTGATATACGTTTGAGATTGAGCAAAACCTTGAGGATGTGAATATATCTCAGTAATGGTATCAAGATTCGATCCTTTTGGAGCAAGCAGGCAGTGTTGAACACACACTTCTTCTTCTCCAACAATAAAGTAATGATATTGCGATAAAAGATCATAAACTGAAGCGATGGATCCAGTAGAAGAATTTTCAATGGGTAAAACACCGTAGTCACATTTATTTGTATCTAAGGCTTTAAAGACATCTTCAAAGGTTTGACAGGGTAAAAGTTCTCCAACACCTTTAAAATAAGATAAACTTGCTTCTTCCCCATAGGATCCACGAATTCCTGAATAAGCCACACGAGGATGCGGTTCAACGACTTGAGGATAATGAGAAAAAGCTTCATTTAGAGCATGGATAATAGCCATATTAATAACCCAAGGGTTGTCCAACTAAAATGATCTTAATGCGTCCAGGCAAACCACTGTGACGCGTGATAACAATGTTAGAACACATACACCCTTCAACATGGCAATCTCCGCAATGACCGGTTTCATAACATGGGGTTTTGCGATTGAGTCGAATGGCATTGATCGGAGCAGAGACATTTTGAGCACGATAAATTCCTGCTTCTATATTTTCAACAATCTTATTAACACCAACAATCACAATAACTTGTTCAGGCCCATAACATAATAGGGATACGCGATTACTTAAACCATCAATATTAACGAGTTCACCAGACCTTGTAATAGCATTTGTACCCATAAGAAAAGTATGAGAAAGGATGCTTTTAGCATTAAGATTTCGTTTTTCTTGATCTGTTTTTGCTAAACTTCGATCAATATAGTCGAATTTTCCATTTTTGACAGCATCTAATAGCCCGATTTCTTTGATTGATTCAGATCCACCATGGGTTACGCTTGCATCTTTTGGAATTAAGGATAGGCTTAATTCGAGGGCTTTTGCATTTGTTTCACAATAATAAGCATCAAAATTTCTGTTTTTACATTTTTCGATTAAAGTTGAGCAAAGATGTTGATAATTTTCTTCTTTAAAACCCAAAATAACACCTCCAAAGTATGATTATACTTGTATTATAGTCCAAAGATAAGAAAAAAACAAAAAATTATTATGTTTTTTTTAGGGTATAATAAATAATAGTAACTGATTATATAAGGAGGTAAAGTAAATGCATAAATATAAGGGAATAGTTTTTGATTTAGATGGTACGTTAATTAATTCATTAGAAGATTTAGTTGATTCAGGGAATGCAATTATGAATTATTATAGTTTTCCAACGCATTCATATGAAGAAGGAGAAAAATTGATTGGAAAAGGGTTGAAAAATTATATTCGGCGAGCGATTCCCGAAAAATATCGAGAAGATGAGATATTTATTGAAAAATTAGTTGAAATGATGAAATCCGAGTATGCGACACGTTATATAAAAAAAACAAAACCTTATCCAAAGATTAAGAAATTGCTTGATTATTTAAAAGCAAATCACATTCTTTTTGGGGTATGTACAAATAAACCAGAATTTGCTGCAAAATCATTGGTGAGTATATTATTTAAAGAGTATGATTTTATTGATGTTGTTGGATACACAACGGAAGAATTGAGAAAACCTAATCCAGAAAAGTCTTTAAATATTGTAAAAAAGATGGGACTAAAACCTAAAGAATGTTTGTATGTTGGCGATTCTTTTATTGACTATGAAACGGCGATTAATGCAGAAATGTTACCTGTATTATGTACATGGGGTTTTGAAAACCCAGAAGTTCTTACAAAATTAGAAGATGCGATTTGGCTACACAATCCAATGCGAATTATTGATGCCCTACGCTATGGAATGGAAATGTATTCGGTTTTTAATGAAACACCAGACCCAGATCCTAAAAAGAGTAGAAATTAATTATTCTGAAAAAAAATGATGCATTTCTGTAAACGATAGACATTCTGCAAACGGAAATCAAATTTACATATTGACTTTATTGCATTAGATTGTTATAATAAAAAAATTTACTTTTATTAGATAATGTGCTATAATTTAAGATGAGAAAACCACAGAGAGGTGAAGTTCATGGCAAAAGCAACCATAATGGACATTAGACGCGAGGTGGAAAATTATCTTGGAAGACGAGTCAAACTTGAAGCACATAAAAGCAAGAAAAAGCTCTACCAAAAAGAAGGGATTATTGAAGAAACGTATCCTAGTATTTTTACGGTAAGAGTTCAAGAGGAAAACCGAAAAGTGCAGAAATTATCTTTTAGTTATTCAGATCTTCTAACACAAAGTGTGAAAATTGTCCTTTTAGATGATGGCGAAAAATTGGATGATGGCGAAAAATCGGATGATAAATTACTAGTATCATAATGACAAAATAAATTATGCCAGATAGAAAGGGAAGGGCTGAGGTTCTTCTTTTTTTATTTTTTGAAGAACTATATGTTTTAATGCACCAATGTTATAATAATAAAAATGGTTTTGAAATGGAGAATAAAATAAGATGAATAATTTAAAAATAGAGTCAGAAATTGGAACATTAAAAAAAGTACTCATTCATCGACCAGGTAAAGAATTAGAACGTATTGTTCCAAATTTGTTAAAAGAAGTATTATTTGAAGATATTCCATGGTTAAAACGAATGCAAGAAGAGCATGATGCTTTTGCTGAAATTTTAGTTAAACGTGGAATAGAAGTTTTTTATGTTGAAGAATTATTAAAAGATGTTTTAAAAAATAAAATGGTTAGAGAAGAATTGGTTCATGATGTGATTGATCAAAATCCTTCATCAGGGAATTATATCGATGGATTTTTAAATGAATATTTGTTATCGTTAGATAGTAAAGCATTAGGAGAGGCTTTAATAGCTGGGGTATTACAAAAAGAAATTGGCCATATTGAGCGTCATAAAGTATTAACGGATTATTTGAAAGGGCCTGAACCCTATGCGTTTTATTTAAATCCATTACCTAATCTATATTTTATGCGAGATCCAGGTGTTGTAATTCATGATGGGATGAGTATCTCATCAATGGCAACACGCATTCGAAAAAGAGAAAGCCGCTATATGTCAGCTATTTATAAATATCATCCTTTATTTAAAAATGCAAACAATAAACGTTTTTATGACAATACAAATTTCTTTTCGGTTGAAGGTGGAGATATTCTTATTTTAAGTCCAACGGTTGTAGCCATTGGGTGTAGTGAACGAACAGAAGTTCAAGGTGCGGAAGAATTAGCAAAAAATTTATTTAAAGCAGAGATGGGAATTGAAAAAGTATTAGCAGTGAAGATTCCAAATAATCGTGCATTTATGCATTTAGATACCGTTTTTACGATGATTGATTATGATAAATTTATTGTTTATCCTGGAATTTTAGAACAGGTAGAAACGGTAATCATTACCCCAGGAAAAAAAGGAGAGATAAATTATCAAACTATTGATAGTTTGAAAGAAGCATTAAAGAAAGTGCTAGGTTTGCCTGCGATTAATTTAATTGAAAGTGGGGGAGGAAATCCAGTAGCAGCTGCCCGAGAACAATGGAATGATAGTACTAATACATTAGCGATTGCACCAAGCGTAATTGTTGGTTATTCAAGAAATGAAAAATCGAATGAGGTTTTAACTGAAAATGGGATTGAGGTGATCGGTATTGAAGCATCTGAATTAGTTCGGGGACGTGGTGGTCCACGTTGTATGACAATGCCTTTGTATCGAAATAATTTATTATAACTTTTCCTTGTGAAATTGAGATAAAATCAGTAAAATGAAGTGATATGAAAAAATGGAGGAATAATTATGAACTTTAAGGGAAAACATTTATTAACACTAAAAGATTTTTCACCAGTTGAAATACAGGCATTAATTGATTACGCTGCTGAATTAAAAGCTAAGAAAAAATCAGGTAAAAGTGGAACGCTGTTAAAAGGAAAAAACATTGTCTTGCTTTTTGAAAAAACATCCACCCGAACACGGTGTGCATTTGAAATTGCAGCCTATGATGAAGGGGCAAATGTAACATTTTTAACCAATAGCCAAATGGGAAAAAAAGAATCAATTGAAGATACCGCAAAAGTTTTAGGACGTTTTTATGATGGAATCGAATTTAGAGGATTTAAGCAAGAAACGGTGCAATTGTTGGCAGATTATTCTGGGGTACCCGTTTGGAATGGATTAACAGATTGTTATCATCCAACCCAAGTACTGGCAGATATGTTAACGATCCAAGAAAAATTTGGTAGTTTGAAGGGGTGTCGCCTTGCTTATGTCGGAGATGCTAGAAATAACATGGGAAATTCACTGATGATTGGGTGTGCAAAATTAGGAATGCACTTTGTTGGTGTTGCCCCAGAAAGTCTTTTCCCAGAAGAAGATTTAGTAAAAGAAATGATGACTTTATGTAAAGAAACTGGTGGATCGATTACATTAACCAGTGATATAAAATCTGGAGTAAACGGTGCAGATGCGATTTATACCGATGTTTGGGTTTCAATGGGAGAAGAAGATCAAACCGCGAATCGAATAAAATTGTTGTTGCCGTATCAAGTAAATATGGATATGATTAAAGCAGCAGAAAATGATAATGTGATTTTTCTACATTGTTTACCTGCTTTTCATGACCAAGAAACTGTTGTTGCAAAAGAAATCAAAGAGAACTTTGGATTAACAGAAATGGAAGTTACAGATGAGGTGTTTCGGAGCAAATATTCTGTTGTATTTGATGAAGCTGAAAATCGGATGCATACGATAAAAGCGGTAATGTGTGCATCCTTATCCGATTAAGTTATGATTGTAGTGGCGTAAATATTTTGGATAATGGATTTTAATTTAAATCTTGTATTGTATTAGATAACAGTTGATTTGAAATAAGGAGATTAAAAAACATGAAGATTGACGGTATAAATAAACTACAAAATGGATCGGACGTTCGGGGAATTGTTCTTGAAGGCATTGAAGGAGAAAATGTTAATTTCACCCAGGATATGGCGATGAAAATTGCGTTTTCATTCGCACTATGGTTAGAAAAAAAAGTAGGAAAAGAAGCCCTTGTATTTGCAGTTGGAATGGATAGTCGACTCTCTGGACCTCATATTTCCCAAGCTGTTACCCTTGGATTAGTTAGTAGGGGGAATACAGTCTATCAATGTGGGATCGCAACAACGCCATCAATGTTTATGACAACATTGGACAAGGAATTAGAAACTGATGGAGCAATTATGGTGACAGCAAGTCATCTGCCTTATAATCGAAATGGTTTAAAATTTTTCACAAAAGACGGTGGATTAAATAAAGAAGATATTACTGAAATATTATCAATGGCGGAAACCGTAGAAACAGGATTTATAGCAGGAGGAAAGGCAATAGAATGTGATTCTTTACCTCAGTACTCAAAAGGGATTATTGATTTTATTCGAGAAAAAACAGGGGCAGAAAGACCGTTAGAAGGTGCTCATATTATTGTGGATGCGGGGAATGGATCAGGAGGTTTTTTTGTCGATCAAGTATTAAAACCTTTAGGAGCGAATACAGAAGGGAGTCTTTATTTAGATCCAGATGGAATGTTTCCAAATCATATTCCAAATCCTGAGAACAAAGAGGCAATTCAACATATTACACAAGCCGTATTAGAAAATCATGCGGATCTAGGAATTATTTTTGACACCGATGTTGATCGTGCAGCGATTATTGATGAAAAAGGAAAAGCAATTAATCGCAATGGATTCATAGGATTTATTGCAAGTATTGTATTATCAGAATTCCCAGGAACCACGATTGTAACAGATTCAATTACATCAACAGGTTTGTCGGATTATATTCAGAGTTTAGGCGGTAAACATCACCGTTTTAAACGTGGGTATAAGAATGTTATAAACGAGGCGATTCGATTAAATGAAATGGGAATTGAAACCCATTTAGCGATGGAAACGAGTGGACATGGTGCAGTAAAAGAAAATTATTTTCTTGATGATGGGGCATATCTTGTGACAATGGCGTTAGTGAAATATGCAGAGTTGCATAAAGCAGGTAAACCAATGAGTGCGTTTTTAAAAGGATTAAAAGAACCGATGGAAGCGAAAGAAATTCGTTTTAAAATTGAAACAGATGATTTTAAAACCTATGGAGAAAATGTCCTAGAGAAATTTAAAACTTTTGCAAAAGATCAAACGGGATGGACTGTAGTTGAACCAAATTATGAAGGGATTCGTGTAAGCTGTGATGAATCAGCGGGTAACGGATGGTGTTTGCTTAGAATGTCACTTCATGATCCAATAATGCCACTTAATATTGAATCCGATACGCTTGGTGGGGGTCATAAGATTGAAGAAAAAATGATGGATTATTTGAGTCAATATGAGACATTAAAAGCGAAATGAATAAAAGCGATTTAATAGGAGTGAAAAAAACCGTCATTTGACGGATTGAGACTGTAGATAAACATATAAAATAGTATTGATAATTAAGTTACATCATGGTGTTTGCTTCAAGGCGAACAGGCGATAGCTTGTACGAATTGTAAGCATACATCAGATTAACAATTGTCGGTGCGGGGTTTGTCGACAAACTGAAACCGTCATTTGACGGTTTTTATTTTTTTTGTGGATCTTCTAAAGCAGAAACATAATTGTCAATTAAATCCATATGATGAGAG
>LGVF01481050.1_pt1 | contig 27057 bp, 22 predicted proteins | sample 469901 | NCBI WGS metagenome assembly LGVF01 (sample SAMN03893561, study PRJNA290197) | marine sediment metagenome | material: sediment; isolation source: combined push core samples #3730, #5133, and #5579 collected at Hydrate Ridge | place: Pacific Ocean: Hydrate Ridge
AGATTAAGCCCAACACCACCCGCCAGGATCTCTTCCCCCGCCTGCCGGTCCTGCCCGCCCCCAACAACCACCACAGGCAATCCCTGGCTGTTCAACCACCTGGTCAAATCATGGAACTTCTCCACTCCCCAACGACGTTCGGGGATACTGGCGCCAGGAAAGATCGTGATAAAAGGCTGTCCGTTAAGTGACTCTACCAGCTCCTCTGCCCTTTTAAAGGGCGGCTCGGGAACCTTGAGAAAAGGACAGAGAAGCTCTTGCCCCCCCACCCCTATCGGTTGCAGCAGGCGCATAAAACTATCCGCTTCATAATCTGCATGACTGTAAGGGACGGACAGGTTGAAAAGTCTCTTTCGTTCGTTGGTGGCAAAACCTATCTTCAAGTCTGAACGAATAAGTCGGGCCACAATAGCAGAAAGACGATGCCATTGCTCGGTATCGACAACCAGGTCATATCGCTGACGTAGTGCTGACAGAAGTTGTCGCGGTCGATCATAAAACAAGACATGGTCAACATCAGGACAGAGCGCAAAAACAGCACCATTCCGGCGTTCAGACAATATCGTGACTTTGGAATCGGGACACAGCTCTTTAAATGCACGCACGGCAGGAACCAACAGTACGGCATCACCAATACCTCCGGGGCGGATCAAGAGAACCTTGGAGACAAAAAAGGGTGAAGGTCCGGCCTGGGCCGGGCGCAGCCAAAGTTTTGCCAGCAACGAACCGATGATGCTGTCGATTTTTTTTAGTGGGAGCGTGTTCAATTATTCAACTCGCGCAACGACATTAAGATTATCGCCCATTCCTAGCCACTTGCCTATGAGCGCTAGCGGTGTGCAAAGGACCATGGCCAAAATCCGGTTACGACCCATAATCCACTTTACCAACGCATTAGGAAAGGCACGAATGAAGGCCCCAGGATAGTAGAGGGGCGTCGGCGTCTGGTAGGTCTCGAGAGTTCCAAAACCCTCACACTGCAGAAACCTTCTTACTGAGCTAGGCGTAAAGAAATTGCAATGCCAGGGCAGGACCCATGCCCATCTGGTCTCGAATAAATACCGACCAAGGCAGTTGATATTTGGAACTACAACTAATATCACACCATCCTTTTTAAGAAATTTGCGGACCTTGCGCAGAACCAGCCCGGGATCGGCGAAATGCTCAACAATGTGCCTTAGTACGACCACGTCAAATTCACTGTTGAACACGGCATTTTCGATGTAATCACACACGACCTCAATCCCATAATGCTCGCGGGCATAGTCGGCCCGCACTTGGGAAGGTTCCAGTCCCACCACTTCGAATCCATGATCGGCATAGACCCGGGTCGTCCAACCGGTGCCACAGCCGATGTCCAACAGTCGCAGTGCCCCATCGCCTTTCGCTCGCCGCAAGGCTCTGATTTCCTTCTTGATGAAATAATTAATGTAGATCGTCTTTAAAATCCTGGAATTAAACAACTCGGCATTTTCCACCCCATCCATTTGTCGGTTCTCCAGGTTCGGGATGCTTACCGGGCGAGCAAAAAGGAAAGTGCATTCATGACATCGGAAAAAAAATGATTTTCTGCTGTCAATTTCATAAACGTAATCAATATCGGTGATTGGGATGCCACAGGCCGGGCAAGGAATTGGCTGGTCGGCTTGAATATGCGATTTTTCAAAAAACGTCATTTCCATGCCCAATCAGGGGAAGCGGTTTTCGTCTGTATGGAGGGAAAAAAAAGAAGACAAAATTGTATAGAGCGTCGTCATCAAAAGAAAATAAAATCCAACTTGCAAACCTTTACCCGGCAAACCCATCACCGGAAAAACAACAAAAGTCAACACTGCGTAATCAGGAAATGAAAAAAAAGACTTAAGATTTTTATGAAAAAAAACTTTCCTGTATTCACAAAAAAGAGAAATTAAACCTGGTTTTCCTTCAAGAAATCCAGAAGCACCAACTACTTGATTCTTTATCGCAATATTTGTCAAATATGAGATATATGACTCTGCTATATGCAGAAATAGCAAACCCATAACAAGGGGCCTTAAAAGAATGCCCTGCCCAAAAGCCAGCGCTGATAAAATCAGCGAATCTCCAAAGAGATCGGATACGTGATCAAAATAACGACCGAATTCAGAAGAGCTTTCGGACAATCGTGCCAGAGGACCGTCAACCGCATCGAGAATGGTCGCGCCATAATAAAAAAGAGCACCCCATAAAAGTGCCTTTTCCGTTCCAAAACAAAAAAATACTGCTACGTTTAACCGCAAAACTAGACAGCTAGCAGTAACCCGATTAGGCGTGATCAACGGATAAAAAAGTGCCTGCTGTATAACTCGCTCGGCAACTGGTTTGACCAAGACGGCCAAGGACCACGAAAAGAGGGAAAATGAACCCCGAATTTTATTTAAAGGAATGGTATGTATCTCATCAAGGCCCATGAGAGACCTCCTGTTGTAGATTTTAACAATACCCACAAGAACATAAACATATACTCATTGTCTAAGCGGCCCCATGCGCTGAATCTAAAGAAACTTTTTCAAAGCTTAAGTCCTTCCTTTTATAAAGAAAGGCATCCCATAACGGCTTTCCAGTGGTGGTACTTTTTGGTAATCTCCGAATTGGATACTCAGAATTTTATCGATATTTTTTGGAACATAGATTTGAACTTCTTCAAAAGAAAGTTTTCTGAGAGGGAAAATATCTCCCTCAGGGTAGGGCATTACTTCGAACCTGAAAAAAGCTTGTCGATAAGCAATAAAAGGTTTTGAAGTGAAACCATTTCTAAATATGCCTATAGTCATTTGCCCTAGCCTCTTAACAACTAATCGCACTTTATTTCCTAAGGGATCGATGCGTGTTGGCTCTAATCCATTATTTCTAAATAAGGAAGAGTTATTCTGCATTCCATATGAAAATTGATCCTTATCAACCACACAATTAAGGTAATATCCAAGCCTTGTGGTTAATCGACTAAAAATCCTATAAAGTAAAAAAAGGATATTAGAAATTACGTAAGTTGAATAATTAATCTGAACCATTGGTAACATACATACGTTTGGCAGTGTTATATGTTCTTTTCCTAGGTCTATGTGGGCATCATCCAGATATGCCAATCTTTGTCTTGTCAGGTGATGTTTAACAAAGTGTTTAATTGGAATGTAATTTTTATCATGTTCTCTATTTTGGTGGAATTTTACAGGAATCCCCTTTTTTGCAAAAACCTTAAACATCGTTTTTGACATTTTTGCGAGTTCAAAATCTAACATTCTCTCGTCCAAATGCTTACGTGTAAGTATTTTATGTAATTTTTCATGTTTTTCCCAAAAACCGTCAATATTATAGTAAATGTCATAGTTACTTAAAAATTGATGGCGCCAGAAACTGATAAAGATTTTTTTATAATTTTTATACTGAAAAAACATGTCTAAATCATTATCCCAGCAGATGAAACCCTTATCGCGAACAGCACCGATTAAGGTGCCACCACCGCACCATGCAGTTATCTCCTCCAATTCGAAAAGCAACTGCATGGCTTGCTGAATCTCAAGGGTAGCTTCCTGCCACCTCCGCATGTCATCCTTGTGGATATAGAGAAATTTAGGCTTAATCATTAATCCCAACCCTGCAATCGTCTAGAATCTGGTTCACTTTGGTGGAGGAGGTCCCTTTAAAATAAGGGAAATATACTATTTTCACACCTTGCTCTTTGAATTCTGATTCGATTTTATTCCATTTTTCGTTTCCCAACCAGTCATCACCAACAAACATTATATCGAATTTAAGACGTTTAAACATTTTCAACTTATCCAAGTCCTCTTGAGATACTACGGTATCAACATAAGAAATATGCCTAAGTATCTCCACTCTTTCAAGAAACGGTATAATGGGTGTCTTGTTTTTATACCTCTGGACTAATTCATCAGTAGAAACGCCAACGATTAAATGATCACACATACTTTTTGCATTTCTAAGTACATTTAGATGCCCTATATGGAAAAGATCGAAAACCCCGGCGGTATACCCAATGATCATATTTGCCTCCTGTAGGTTAGTTTTTCCCAATGGCTTGGCGGTTTATAACTGAGGTGAGCTTGGTCAGGATCATGAAGTGTTTTCGAGTCAATGAAATCCGAAAAAAATGGAATAGCAAATGGGTCAATGTTCCCTTTTCTGACGTAATAGTCAAGATAGGGAATCAAATCTGTACGAAATCCCATCAGGCGACTAGCGACGAGGTCCGTTTCCAGAAAGTTGTTTCCGACAATGAGAGTTTGTGAGTGATTGGGCTCTGGGCAAAATGGGCCATTTCCTTCTCCGCCAAGAATACCGTCAATTACCGTGAAGAAATTCGTGGGGCCACGGAGAATCCCGGCGTAGATATCCACTACCATCCGCCAAATCGTATCGTTTCCACTCCAAGCTCCTCGTTTTTTCACATTGCGAAAGCGGTCAGCAAACCAAGCCCAAAAATTGGGGTAGGCATCGCCACCAATTGCAGGAAACCCTTCACGCCAATGAACCAAATAGTTTTTGCACCCCATGGTACCAACCATTCCTTTTAAATTAAGCGTTGTGCCAACCTTATGATGTGTTTTTAGTTTCGGAATTGAAATAAACAGATCAGCCGTAAAAATCGACTTAGAGAAACTGTAGAGATGAGTTTCTCCCGAATGCGCTTTGACTGTCTCTTCCCGATCATTAAATACCCCTCGGAACTTTTTTGGATTCATGCCATACAGCAAAGAGTCACGACCGAGATTTATGACTGTTTCCCCAAGCGGATCCCCCTTCTGATTTTTCATCCGTTCTCGGCGGCCGTAGTCTTTTAAATTGGTGCATACCAAAGGTCTCAGATCTAAAATAGAAAGAGAAGCGCCCAATTCCTCCTGGAGGTTATCCAATCCCTGCACCTCCATCAATATCCTAAAATCAGCATCAATCGAAGGATTATCACCGATGATGATGTGCCCCTGTCCTTCCAAGGCTCGATCCGCAAGTAGAGCAACCTCGCGAAGCACATAAGGATGCGTGATTGTAGTAAAAACATCATGCTGCAAAGGACATGAGGCACGGTAACGATGGGCGACCCAGTTCGGTTTAATAAACACTGTCTGACCAGGAAAAACCATGCCCGAAAAGGGGTTTTGAGGATTCAGGCCCAGCAAAAAAAATGCTTTCCCTAAAGCGGCCCTGATGATTTGACGATCATATTTCTCCGCGCGAACTGCACTTACAGCCATATTCTTGCCTCCCCAAGCAGTTGAACAAAAAGGTCCAGGCCGCGAATCAGGTATTTCTGATCGCCAGAAAAACAATTCATCTCAAGGTCTCTGCGAAAGCAGGCTGATGATGGCCCCTTATAGCATTCAAGCCATTCGTCCATAGGCCGAGTAAAAGGAATTTTATGAGGCGGATCTAGGTCCGGGTAAAGTTTCCGAAAGATTTCAAAAAGCTGGTGTTTAGGTTCACCGGCCCGAATTCGACTCAAATCAAGGTCGCCGCGCAATTTCAATTCTTCAAACGGCTCAACTAGTTCAACTCCTGCTGCACCTGCAGCATTTCCAAACGCCTGAATAATTCCGACCCCATGTACTTTCTTTATAAATCCAACAAAGTCAATCATCTCCCCGAAACGATACGGCTCATATATAGGGTGAATATCGTAAGGGGTTAAGAGAACTTTGTTCGGCGCAATGAAAGTATATCGTTTTATGAATTCGTCAAAAGTCCAATCACGGGAGAGAAGTTTATCCATGCCTCCGAACGTAGAGTCGGCCCCATTACCGACAAATATCCTGCGAACTCCATCCCGCAATGCCTGCTTGGCAGCACAAAATAGTGCTACCTCAACAGCATGCAGAGGAGCCCTCTTGTGGATCATGAGCTGTTCCTCATAGCGAAGATAGTCATCCCAGGAGACCTTAATAACACGATGGTCCAGATGGTTTTTATCTGCATATTTTGCGGCGAATTCTGACTCTTCGACACCGCTCACAGCCTCAAAATCAATGGTGTAGGCTTTTGTTCCAGCCGGTAGCAAAGCCGCCAGAATTGCCGAATCAATTCCGCCACTCAGAAAGATCCCGCAGCTTGGTAAATCTGGAATTCGCATAACTGTCGCCGTAAGGGCGGCCAGAATCTCATCCGCCGTCTGAACCATAGTCTGCTGGTCATCAACGATCTCGGGAAAAACAGGGCTGATGCCAGGAATCCATTCAGAATCAGGCCTGGCTACATATCGAAAAGCTAAAAACGAAGAAAGACAGAATGAATCGATCGCTTGCATCATCTACTCCCAGCCCTCAATTGCCTACGGGCATTCCTGATAGGGGCCAACTAGTCTAAAATCTCTAACATGGACCCATCGCATCGCTATCCAAATGCGAAAACATTCAAAAAGAATGAATTAGATCACAAATTCCTAAAGTGGATTTTCTGTGAGACACAACGATTAAGGTTTGGCTACCGCTTAGACTGTGAATCAAGTCCTTGATTTTGAAATCATTCTCTTCATCCAAGGCGCTAGTGGCTTCGTCAAAAATAATCAATTCGGGCTTCCGGTAAAGCGCACGCGCAATGGCCACACGCTGCCGCTGACCACCGGAAAGGCGAACGCCCCGCTCACCTATGCACGTATGAATGCCATAAGGAAGTTGTGATAGAAAATCTACGGCCGCCAACCCACACACCTGCAACACCCTATTTTCATCAATGTCCCTCAAATCGAGACCAAAAGCGATGTTTTCCGCTAGGGTGCCATCAAAAACATAAGGAAACTGCGGGACATAACCGATTTTTTGCCGCCATGCCGGTAGCCTGTCAGCGGTCAACGGAACACCATCAACCAACATATGCCCCAGCTGAGGCAACAACAACCCCGTCAGCACATCCACCAAGGTGCTCTTACCACATCCAGATGGCCCCATAATCCCCAAAGACTGCCCCTTCGGTAGTGAAAGAGAAAGGTTGTCCAGCACCGGCTGCTTTGGATCGTAAGCAAAACTAACATTTTCAAGCTTGATTTCATGCTCAAAAGAAATGGGGACCTTGGTCTCGGGGAATACCTCAGTCGAAGGCATGAATTGAAGCACCTCCAACAGAGAAAGCACATAAGGACGGGAAGTGCGGATACCCGCCAAAGAGGACACAATTCGATTAAATGCTGGCAAAGTCCGCCATGCAGTCACAGCAAGCAGGGCAGTGGTCCCTGTGGTTTCCAGAGGAGAAAGCTTCAATACAAATAACATGAAAAGAACAGCGCAGGCGATTAAGACAAAACCCAAAGTTTCCAGAGCTAGAAAAGGTGACTCCCGCCAGAACTGCTGGCTACCGAACAGAGAAGAAAACTTTTGCGCCTGACATTCGAACCCTTTGAGAAAATATCCTGACGTATCCGTCACCTTCACATCCTTAACGCCATGAATGGAACGAGTGACATGACGATTCATGGCCATTCCACTCTGGCGACACCCTACTGCGCTTTTATCAAGTCCACGACGCAATCCCCGGTATACCAAGACTCCCGCGCCCCCCTGAACGACAATAAATAACAGTGAAACCACGGGTTGCACCCACAACAAACCAGTCAACATCACCAGCAGCATACTGGCTTCACACACTACATTCAAATAAGGTCGAACAAAGTTTCGCCCCAATTGATGGCGCCAGTTAACGGTCAGAACCAAGTCGGCACTGTTCTGCTGAACATGCCAAGCGTAATCCCTGGCCAGAACTCCAGCCAGCAAACGCTGTCCGAACATGGCTTCCAGGGTCGCGCTGTAGCGGGCAATGCGATAGGTCACCCAACCGCGAAAACCGTTTTTTACTGGCAACACCAACATGACCAGAACACTCAAACTGGCGATCATGGCTGTGGCATTATGAAAAAATGGTTTTATGAAAGGGATACTCTGAAGGGCAATAACTGCGGGTATCTGAATACTTGACTGCGGATCCGACACGGATGCAGCATAAAAAGCAATCAAACCTAAGACTGCAGTTTCAACAAAAGCCAATAGCAAGATGGCCATCAATAGAAAATGAAACCGCTTTTGAACAGATGTCGGCAAAAGTCGGTAAACTTGCAGAAATATGGATACCACGTTTTCTGGATCTGCCTTTTCACACATAAATAAACTTTGACCTATGACTGTTTTTCTCATCCCGTCCCATAAATCCCCCATCCGACCACCAAGGCCCATAACAAACTTACGGCAAAAAGCGGACCGTCCCGCAGCAGCGACTCCGTCGGATCGCCACTCTTGCCGGATTCAATCCGTAGAATGTAGCGCAGCAGACCGAAGGCACACAAGGGCACAGTGTAGATTAAGGTCTGACGGGAGATGACATACATGGTATAGGTCACCAGCACCACCGCCCCGGTCATGAACATGGCACCATGTAAATACATTTCGGAATAACTGACCAAGGTTTGACGATGTTCTCCGGCTGATTCACCTAAAGCGATCTTTTCGCCGAGGCGCTTGCCGGTGCTTAGAAAAAGCGCCAAGAGAAAAACACTCAGAACCAGCCAGTCAGAAACAGAAACACCGAACGCCTCGCCACCAGCCATCAGCCGTAGCAAAAAACCGAAAGAAATGGAAAACAAGTCGAACAGAGGCAGGTTTTTCAGTTTCAGGGTGTAAATAAGTGAATTTCCCAGATACAAAGAAAGGATGATGAAAAATATCTGAGAGACTTGCCAGGCCAGGACTAGCGCGCCACCTGCCATAACAACACTGAGAGAAACCGCGATGGGCGGGGTGATCGATCCAGCCGGAATGGGACGAGACTTCTTTTGGGGATGCAGGGCATCCCGTTCCGCATCGATCAGGTCATTGACGATATAGCTTGCGCTGGAAGCCAAACAGAAAGACAGAACAGGAATGAGCCCAACACCAGCAGCCTTCAAACTGATCAACATTCCCCCCAAGAATGGAGGGAAAAACAGTATCAAGTTTTTCGACCACTGGTGCGGCCGCAGAAGAACAATCAGGGCCCTTATCTTCATCAGTCCGCCAGTTTCTTAATGTAGGTCGCCGCGGCATCGCGATAATAAGCATCAACGGGCGCTCTTGCCAAGACAGCACGAAAAGACGCGAGTGCGGCAGCCTGGTCCCCCATGCTCAGCTGCATTTTAGCGATACGGTAGCGGGTAAAGGTCCTTGGCTGCAAACGGTGTTGTTCCTCCAGCCAAGCAAGACTTTCCTGCTGAATAGCTAAGCGAAAACCCGGAACTTCCGCGGAACCAATACGATAATCATTGATACGCAGCAAAGCCTGAAGCAGCTCAGAACGTCTCTTAGGATTAACATTAAGAAGCGGCAGGAGGGTCGCGCGCGCCCCCTCCAGATCACCTCTGGAGAGCAGAGCGCCGGCCAAGTTTATATCATCGATGATAAAATCGGAAACACAACTTTCACCCTGCATCCCCGCTAAAACCTCCTCTGCTTCGGCCGCCCTACCCCTGCGGAGCAAGGCCGATGCCAGCTCTGTTTTGGCCGCGCCGAAACCAGGGCTCTTAGCAACGGTATCCCGATAAAGACGCAGATTGTCCTGCCAAATCCAGGCGCGGTGCAATGTTGTTGCGAAAAAGACCAGCAGCAGTGTCACGAGGGCCAGATCCAAATGTCGCCGAATCGGAACAGCGACAAGTGTTCGCAGATGCATAACCAGGAAGGCGAACAAGGGTGCAAAGAGTGCGATGGAGGTGTAGAGATAGCGTTCGGCGAGGGGCGTCCAGGTCATGTTGCCAAACACGACCAATAACGCAGGGGAGAGCACACAGAAGGCCATCAGCCCAAAGGCGCCGGCAACATCCGCGCGCCAGAGTAGGTAAAGGAGCAGCGCGGCCAGGATTATACCGGCGAGCACGTACCAGCCGGAGATTTCAATAATCCCGAAATTCAGCGGCCAGGGAACCAGCAGCTTCTTGAAATAAAAACCGTAGACCTTGAACGCAATGCGCCCCTTGTTCAACAGGTCGTAATTGCCGCCAGTAACGCCTTTGAAGGCTGTAGTGATGCCACTATCCCGGGCGATGGCCAAGTGGCGCAGGACAAAGTAGCCAGTCACCCCCGCCATTGGCATGAGCAGCGTCCAGCAGCGGCGACGTAGCCGGTCGGGCCAACAGCCTGACCCCGGATAGACCACGATCAGCCAGAGCAGGCCGGGCAGAATAAACACCGCCACTTCCTTGGCTAGGCAAGCCAGGAGGAGTGTACCTCCGCTAGCCAAAGCCACCAGCGGCGATCTCGCTGACAGTGCCAACATAGTCAACCATACGGCCAATAGCAGAAAGACAGCCATCAACGGATCAGTACGACCGCTAATCCAGCTAACCGATTCGGTAGCCAGTGGATGCAAGGCGAAGAAGAGCGCAGCAAGTAGGGCTGGGCCCCGCCCAATAGCACCCCAGAGAGGGAGCAGGCGCTTGGTTATGGCAAAGACCAGCCATGCACACACCACGTGCAGCAGGATATTCTCCAGGTGCCTAAAGGATGGGATCGTGCCCCACAGGTCCCGGTCGAAGGTGTAGCTGAGGATGGTCAGCGGCCGGTAATAGTAAGAACCGCTGCGCAGGAAAAGCCGCTGCAAGTCAAGAGGACCGGACTGGTCGATGCCGCTGATCATCTTCAAATCATCGATCGAATTGTAACCGGCGGAAAGACTTGGATAGTACGCGAATAGAATGGCAAGGACCAACAATGATAGGCAATGCCAGGTCTTCAGGCGCATCGGGTCTCTCCAGTGGCGCGAACCAGGGCCAGGAAGTATTCCTCAACGTCCCGACGACGCGGTTCAATCAAATCGAAGGAACCACCACTTTTCAGGAGTTCGGCAGCAAAGGTGTCGTAACCTTCCCGCGGTACAAAGAGCTCACAAAGACCATCACCGCAAGTCACGCCCCCGAAAGACTGCAGGATTTCAGCAGTCACACCGCGCACCCGGCAGAGATAGCCGTCTATCCCTTCGCGCAGCAGTTCTCCAACTACCTTTTCTTCCTGAAAGACACCGTTGATAATCACACCAATACGATCGCAGACTCGCTCGGCGTCTGCCGTCACATGGGTACTAAAAAAAACTGTCTTACCCGCCCTTTTCAGGTCGAGGATAATTTCCTTGACCAAGGCCCGACCGATGGGATCGAGTCCGCTCATCGGCTCATCAAGAATGTAAAGATCAGGATCGTGCAGAAGGGCCTGGGCGATGCCGAGACGCTGGACCATACCCTTGCTGTAGCCGTGGATCGGTCGGCCGGCAGCCGTGGTCAGGTCGAGCAATTCGAGTACCCGTTCACTCTCAGTACGGATGGCAGTCGCTGACAGGGCAAAGGACTCACCGACAAAACGCAGGTATTCGCGAGCCGTCAAAAAGTCATAAAAGGCCGGGTTTTCAGGCAAAAAACCCACCCTGCGACGAGAGGCAGGATCGTCAATCGAGACCCCGAAAATTTGTGCTTCCCCAGCATTCGGACGGATCAACCCCATCAAGATTTTGATAGTCGTACTCTTGCCAGAGCCATTCGGGCCGAGAAAACCAAAGACTTCACCGGGGACGACTGTGAGGGACAGGTCGCGTAATGCTTCAACCTTTTTACCCCGCTTGCCCCGGTAACTCTTTTGTAGCTTGGATATGTAGATCGGTGCTGTGGTCATGCTCATCTCTCACTTATCGGAAGAAGGTGCCGGAGTGTCATCAACGGCAGACCGCCGTGGCGCAGCAAAGGAAAACCTGCTGGTCGTTCGAACATGTCCGTTTCCATCCAGGTAGAACTCACCACCGTAGAGGTCGACCGGCCATGTCGCAAGATACCCAGTCGACAACAGAAGTTGGATATCCGCAGGAAGTCGACCTTTCTCCTCGGCGTAGCGATCCCGCGCCAGCTCAACGGTCAGCACTGCCTTGAAGGTCTCGATTCTCAGCTGAAGAGCCTGCTTGACGGCAGGGGTCCGAGTTATTTTCTCGAGCGTCTGCAGGTAGTCGACGGCCATCTGGGTCTCCCCCGCCTCCTGTAAGTAGCGACCGCCCAGCGATTTGAAAAGGAATGAACCGGACAATTCACCGGCGCGCATGTACAACCGAGCCGCGGCGGCGCGGTCCTTCAGAAAATAGGCATGATTGAAGGCTGCAAAAAAGGGCAGTTGCCAGTCCCAGCTCCGATATTGCATGCCGTATTCTAGCAACTCTGTCGCCAGCTTATACTGACCGACGTCCCAGACCAGAATCGATTGACCGAAATAATAACCGTCCATATTGTAGGGATCAAGGCGCAAAGCGGCATGAACAGCTCGCGACATGGCTGGATAGTCAGCGGAAAGTTGCATCTTGCTGGGGTTAGCCACGTCATCAGTCAACGCCCCATAATAAAAGATGACCCTACCCAAGATATTCGCGCCAAGGAGTTCCTGGTAGTCGGGGAAAAGTAGCTTCAGCACGGTGGGGTGCGGGATCATGCCGACTCTTTGGGCATAGGGTTTTTGCGCCATCTCCCGCGTAAAGGGTCCGAGGATAGCAAGGTAGGCAGCAAGCACACAGAGGGCCGAGACAATGTAACGTTTCATAACCGCCCTATCCGAGCTCACGATGGGAATAGACAGCGGCAGCAGCGATCAGCACAAAGGCCATGTAGAGGATACCGTAACCGAAAGTCAGTGCCAAGGCAGAGTAATCGAGAGGCAGAGAATAGATAGCATTGACCTTGAGGTCGAAGGCGGACAGATTCGGCAGGAGATAATACAGCACCTGCGCGAGTTTTTGTGTCACCGGTGACAGAGAATGGCCGGCCGGTGAGAGAACATAATCGTAAGCCTGTTGGGTGGCGCCGCCGACCAGGTAGACGGCGATAGTACCAAAGACCGGCAGAAAGAAGGAGGTACTGATCGAAGAAAAAAGCACTGCAAAGGACACCAGTAGCAGACACTTGAAGGTATCGAAACCGAGAGCTGCAACAACCGTAATCCAGGAGATTGGTAGGTCCGGGGGATAATTGGTTGCAACCAGATGGACGACCAATACGGTCAGCAGACTCAAAAGAGCTGCAGTCCCAAGCAGGAAAAGAGCGGTACCGGTAAAGCGCCCTAGCAAATAGCGAGTTCGGCTATGGGGCAAGGTCAAGACGTTATGGGTATAGCGCCGCTCTACATCTCGCCACAGGGAAACGCCACCGAGAAAAATCGCTAGCAAAAACAGGATAAAGGAAACCAACGACAGGCTGAGGGTCAGGGCAAGCTGTGTCACTTGACGCATGGATAGGGTACTAATAACAGGGATGGCAAGAAATACCACACTGGCGAACAGAATACCCTGCAGCACCCGGTCGCGGAGGATACCTTTCAATGTCACAGCAATGATGGTCATGGGGTGCTTCCGATCAGTAAAATCAAAAAGCGGGATGCCACGACATCCCGCTTTTGTGTATTTAAGACTTAGATGTAATATCGTTGACCAAACAATTAATCAGAGCTCATTCCAGTCGACAAAACTGGCGGTGTCAATGGCACTCGGCTTAGCTAAAAAGACTGTCCCAATAGTGGTGACATCCTCTACGAACATAGAGGTACTGTCGTAGCTGGACCCATAAGCCTTGGAGCCGTTCAAATGTTGCGTCACGAGACTATACCCAAGGGCAGATGTAATCATTCCCGTACCTACGCCGGTGGAATTCTTACCAATAAGAGCAGTCGAAGCGCTTGCTGTGGTGTCGTGAGCACGAACTTCTCCACCCGTTGTAGTTTTACTAGTTAAAGTCAGATCAATAGTGGTAGCGGCGAATGCCATACTCGACACAAAAAGCATGCAAGTCGTTAAAAGAATAACTTTTTTCATGAATATTTCTCCTTTAATTGATGCTTTATTGTACGTAAGCAATATCAGCAGGATACTCCTGGTTATCCGCCATATAGGCTTCCATGCCAGTTTTAAGGTTCTTCAAATCAGACTGGGCGCCTGAGTTGTAGGCTTTCTGCCGATAAGAAGCAAACTGCGGAATGGCGATAGCAGCCAGAATACCGATGATCGCGACGACGATCAACAGCTCGATCAGGGTAAAACCCTTTTGTGACTTTCTCAACTTGTTCAACATGTTATTGATCTCCTTTCTGAGTTGAAGGCAACGGCCCCGAAAAGCCAGTATTTAACAATCTCCGGAGCGTGATGCCTTATACGATAGCAACGACAATGCCAAAAACAACTTTTCTTTCTTTTCGGACACTTACCAAAGCCTACCTAAATCAAAGAATCGATTGGCGACAATAAGCGTCAATCTTTTCTGCCAATTTTTGTCTCGAACCCCCTCAGCGGAACCAATCCATGACGGCCGGTTCCTGTTTTCTGGAACAGGGTTAATCGCTCAAAATTATAATTTCTCCCTTAACAAATAGCAAGGACAGAAAACCCAGTTTTGAAAATCATTCTTCCTGTTTGAGAAGGCTAATCATCCTCTCCTTCGGTGGCCATGCCATATTTGGCCAGCCGATAGCGAATGGAACGAAAAGAGATGCAGAGCAGTTCGGCCGCTTTTTTGCGCACACCGCCACAGCGGTCCAAAGCCTTCAGGAGAATATCCTGCTCGATAGAGCCAAGGTAGGCATCCAGATCTAGACCATCTGCGGGTAGTTCATCCATGCCGCCTGAACCCTGCGGTACAGCGCTGCCGATGTGCTGGGGCAAACTGTCCTCGGCTAGTTCACCGTCGTTACCCAACACCACACAGCGTTCGATGGTGTTTTCCAGTTCGCGAATATTGCCGGGCCAGTGATAGTCGAGTAGGCGGCGCATGACGGATTCGGAGGCCTTGAGCTGATCATCGCCGGTCAGTTTATGCAAAAAATGCTCGACCAGCAGGGGAATATCCTCCCGGCGCTCTTTAAGGGCCGGAAGATCGACATGGATGACATTGAGGCGATAATAGAGGTCCTCGCGAAATGTTTCTGCCGAAACCATATTTTCCAGATTCTTATTAGTGGCTGCCACCAGGCGCACATCGACCTTGATATCCTTGGTGCCACCGACCCGGCGAAACTCGTGTTCTTGCAACACCCGCAGCAATTTGACCTGCATCATGGTCGGCAGTTCGGCAATCTCGTCGAGAAACACCGTGCCGCCATCAGCGACTTCAAACAGACCGGACTTTTGTTGGGAGGCCCCGGTGAAGGAACCCTTTTCATGGCCAAAAAGCTCGCTTTCCAGCAGGTTTTCCGGAATCGCGCCGCAGTTGATAGGCACGAAGGGTTGGTCTTTGCGGCGACTGTTGTAGTGAATCGCCTTGGCCACCAATTCCTTGCCGGTACCACTCTCCCCGGTGATCAGCACATTGGCTTTGCTGTCCGCTACCTTTTCGATGAAATGGTAGACTTGCTGCATAGCCCGACTCTTGCCGATAAGATTGTCAAAGGAGTAGCGCTGGCCGAGCTCCTTTTTCAGCTCAAGGTTTTCCCGGCGAAGCTCCTTGCGTTCCAGGGCATTTTTGACGATCAGGCGGATTTCTTCGTTATTGAAAGGCTTGGTGATGTAGTCGTAAGCGCCCTTTTTCATGGCATCTACCGCCTGCTGTGCCGTAGAAAAGGCGGTAATCATAATGATAGCGGTATCTGGGCAGGACTCAGTAATATAATCGAGCACGCCGAAACCATCGAGGCGCGGCATCTTAATGTCGCTGATGACCAAATCGTATTGGTGTTCTTTCAAACGCGCTACAGCCTGGGCACCATCGAAAGCGGCATCGACCGCATAGCCTTCGCGATGGAGCATGATACTGAGGAACTCTCGCATGCTCTCTTCATCATCGACGACCAGTATATTATACTTTTCTTCCCTCAAAGTTTCCCCTTCAACAAAAATAAGTCCATTGGTCTTCTTACTATACTGCCCGCTCTAATTCCATCACAGCCGAAGCTGGCATACTAATAACAAAACGCTCTCCACCATTTACGGCTTTGATGAGATCCAACCGACCATGATGAGCCTCGACAATAGAATGGACGGTGGCCAGGCCCAATCCGGTACCACTATCCTTGGTGGTGAAAAAGGGATCAAAGACTTTATCCCGAATGGCATCGGGAATGCCCGGGCCGGTGTCTTCAATAAACACCGCCGGCACTTCAGAATCAAGCCCACAGGTTAAGCGTCCACCGTTCTCCATGGCTTCGGCACCGTTGACCAGCAGATTCCATAGTGCCTGGCGAAGCTGACCCCGGTCGCAATGCCATTCCAGCGCGACTTTATAATCCCGCTGCAATTCGATGTTTTTGAAACGCTCATCTGCAGAAACCATGGACACCAGCTCATCGAGGAGTTCCGCCACATCCACCGGTTCTAAACAAGGCGGAGACGGCCTGGCAAAGACCAGAAAATCGGTCAGCAGCGCATTCAGCCGCTCCGCTTCCCGCACCACAATGCCCATCAAGCACCGATCCTCCTGTTCCAGACTTTCCCCTTCCATGAGCAACTGAACCGAGCCGCTAATCGATGCCAGAGGGTTACGGATTTCATGGGCCATGCCAGCCGCTAACTGGCCGACAGCCGCCAGGCGATCAGCCCGTTTGAGCTGATTCTCCATCTCTTTGAGAAGAGTCAAATCCTGAAAGGTAATCAATAGGCACAGGGTCTCGCCCGACACATCCCTGACCACAGAAGAGGTGAACCCAACTGACCTCTGTCCACCCTGACTATCGACCAGGCGCGTTTCTCCCCGATCGACAGGTTTGAAATCTCCCCCCTCCAGCACGTTCATATCGGGGAACAGTTCAGTGATAGACCGATTGTAAATAGCCTCGAGGGCATAGCCGGTAATGGTTGCTGCCCCGGCATTAAAAGATCGAATACGGCCGGAATTATTTATGATAATCAGGCCGCTGGGAACATTCTCCAGAATAATCTGATTAAGGTTCTCCAGTTCCTCAAAATCAATCTCCCTTTTTTTCAGTGCCAATTCGCTATAACGAAGCCGTTCAGCCAGCAGACTACTTAAAAAGGCGATGAGATAAAAAACGATGACATTGATAAAAATATCGTAGAAAATTTCTTGACTGCTAACAGCGATGCTGGAAACAACCGGCAGCACAGAATAGTACTGTAGATCGAGCAGCCCGCCATATAGAATGGCGGCCGCCGATGCCGCAACGAACACTTCATGCCGTGACAAAAAAATACTGACACTGAATATGATGAAGATATAAAGAAAGGAGAGGTGGCTGACGATACCGCCCGCCAGAAAGATCAGAGCAGTGGCAAACAGCAAATCCCAGCAAATTTGCCACCGCAGCAACACTTTTTTGTGCTGACTGCGACCAAATAACGCAAAAAAAATCAGCGATTGAATCAGGCACAGCGCAGCCAGCAGATAAAACCAACCCAGAATCTGGGAATTTGCGCCAGCAGAGCGCAGCTGATTAATGATGCTGCCACCGAGGAACAAGGCCATAACCAGCGGGCGAACCAGCAGATACCAGTAAAGAAAGCGGGAGGCAGTCTTATCCCAAGGGGCAAAAGGGGTGCTATGGTCCATAAGCTTTTCGGTCAACCGCCTACCGTACCGGCAATCTTGAAGATCGGCAGATACATAGCGATAACCAGGCCGCCCACGGTGGTGCCGAGGAACAGCATGAGCATCGGCTCCATCATGGCCGTCAAGTTCCCTACCGCGTCATCAACCTCATCATCATAGAAATCGGCAATCTTGTTGAGCATAGTGTCGATGGAACCCGACTGTTCACCAACTGCGATCATCTGACAGACCATTGGCGGGAATACACCCGATTTTTCCAAAGGTTCGGCGATAGTCTTGCCCTCACTGATGCTCTGTTTGACCTGGTAGATCGCCTTTTCGATGGTCCGGTTGCCGGCGGTCTTGGCCACGATCTCCAGGCCGTCGAGAATCGGCACCCCGCTGGAGATCATAGTCCCCAGGGTGCGGGTAAACTTGGCTACCGCCACCTTGCGCAGCAGCATGCCAAATATCGGCAACTTTAGTAGCATATCGTCGATAAAGTCGCAGCCCTTTTTGGTAGCATAGATCTTTTTAACAGCGACAATCAACACGATGACACCCAAGATAATAGCGACGATATAATCCTGAATAAAATTGCTGATAGCAATGACGATCTGGGTCGGCATTGGCAGAGCGCTGCCGAAGTCGGCGAACATCTTTTCAAATGCCGGAATAACAAACAACAGAATGACCGAGATGACGACCACGGCGATACCGACGATGGTGGCCGGATAGGTCATGGCACTCTTGACCTGCTTCTTCAACTTGTGGGCTTTTTCCAGATAGGCCGCCAGGCGGTTGAGAATGGTATCGAGAATGCCGCCGACCTCGCCGGCCGCAACCAGGTTGACAAACAGGTTATCAAAAGCCTTGGGGTGCTTTTTCAGGGCATCGGCAAAGGTTGAACCCGATTCGACGCTCTCCTTAACTTGCACCAATATGTCTTTGAAGATCTGTTTATCCTGCTGCCTGCCGAGAATATCGAGGCACTGCACCAAAGGAAGACCGGCGTCGATCATGGTGGCAAACTGTCGGGTAAAGACAACCAGATCCTTGGTGGTTATCTTGCCACCAAACCCGGGGATTTTGATCTCCATGTTAACGCCTTTGCCCGCTTCTTTAATTTTTCCGGGCATCACCCCCTGACGCCGCAAAGTAGCCGCAACCGCCGCTTCGTTGGGCGCTTCCATCTCCCCCTTCTGGGCTTGGCCACTGCGGGTCTTGCCTTCCCATGCGAACTTGGCCATACTATTCACCTCATCTTGCTAAATCAGTTTAAAAGTCGTGAGTCGTAAAAGATTTAAACCCATTACGCCTTACGTATCACGCATTACGTGTTTTCCTTTAAGGTCACCAGTCTCCAGCCGCTTTACTTCTGCACCGTAACCTGCCGACGCAACACTGCGGCAGGATTGGCTATCATCTGCTTCAATTCATCGGGCTCTGAGGAACGCAACAGAGCGTCTTCAAGGGAAATAAGTTTTTTGTGATAGAGCATGAATAATGACTGGTTCAGGGTCTGCATGCCGTACTTTTCCTGCCCCATCTGCATCTGCGAATAGATCTGGTGTACCTTATCATCGCGAATAAGGGCCCTTATTGCCACGTTAGGCACCATGACCTCCAAGGCCAGCACCCGCCCCTTACCTTGGGCATTGGGTATCAAGGTCTGGGACAGAACCCCCTCCAGAACAAAGGAAAGCTGAGTGCGCACCTGGGTCTGCTGGTTGGTGGGAAATACATCGACGATGCGGTTAATGGTCTGCACGCAGGAATTGGTGTGCAGGGTCGCGAAACATAGATGTCCCGTCTCGGCGATCGTCAAAGCGGCCTCAATGGTTTCAAGATCTCGCAGCTCCCCCAACAGCACCACATCGGGGTCCTGTCTCAGAATATATTTCAGGGCCTTTTTAAAGGAATGGGTGTCGGATCCTACCTCTCGCTGATTAACCAGACATTTCTTATGAGGATGAATATATTCGATAGGATCTTCAATGGTGATGATATGTTCCTGCCGCTCCATATTAATGGCATCGATGATCGAAGCCAGAGTGGTCGACTTGCCACTGCCCGTCGGCCCCGTGACCAGAACCAGCCCTCGCGGTTTGCGTGAGATATCCCGCACCACGGTTGGCAAACCCAGCTCTTCGAAGGACATAAATTTATAGGGGATCATGCGAAACGCACCAGCTACGGCACCGCGCTGCAAATAAATGTTGCCACGAAAGCGCGCCAAGCCCTTTACTCCGAAGGAAAGGTCGAGCTCGTTCTCTTCTTCGAACTTACGCTTCTGGGCATCAGTCAGAAGGCTGTAGCAGAGCTGCTTGGTATCCTGGGACTGAAAGGGTGGATGCTGTAAGGCCTTGACCTCCCCATCAATACGTACCTGCGGCGGCGCCCCCGAGGTGATATGCAGGTCAGAGGCCCCCATGTCCACCATAACTTTGAGCAATTCGCGAATTCCCACCATTGGAACTTCTTCCTTTCAGATTACAGGCCTGAAGATCGCCTGTACAAAGCGAAAATAAAGCAAATTTCGCACCAAGTTCATAAGCCGTAAGCCGTAAGCCGTAAGCCGTAAGCCGTAAGCCGTAAGTCGTCAAAGATTTTAAACCTATTACGCCTTACCTATTACGCATTACGGGTTTTTCCGCATGACCCATTACGGATTTTCAATCATCCGCCACGGTGCTGCGCAACACCTCCTCAAAGGAAGTCACTCCTTCCTTGAGCTTAATCAGTGCCGACTGGCGCATGGTTTTAACCCCCAACCGCATGGATTCGCGCTTGATTTCGGATGTATTGGCACCGGCCAGAACAAGTTCGCGAATTTCCTCGAACATGGGCATGACCTGATAAATGCCGACCCGGCCCTTGTAGCCGGTATTGTTGCAGGTCGAACAGCCTTGCCCTTTGTAGCAGACGTAATCATCGACCTCTTCCGGCGAAACCCCGGCATCGAGAAGGGCCTGTTTGGTAATGTCGTCCACGACCTTGCATTCCGCGCAGACTCGCCGCCCCAGTCGCTGAGCGGTAATCAGGTTTACTGCCGAGGCTACCAGAAAAGGCTCAATGCCCATATTGAGCATACGGCTGATGGTGCTTGGTGCATCGTTGGTATGCAAAGTCGACAGCACCATGTGACCAGTCAGGGCCGCCTTGACGCCAATTTCGGCCGTCTCGAAGTCGCGAATCTCGCCAATCATAATAATATCGGGATCCTGACGCAGAAAAGAACGCAGAGCATTGGCGAAGTTAAGACCGATCTCCTCATGCATATGCACCTGGTTGATACCGGCAAAGTTGAATTCGACCGGATCTTCCGCAGTGGAGATATTCAAGCTGCTGTCATTGAGCTCAGCGAGTGCCGAATAGAGGGAAACGGTCTTTCCGGAACCGGTCGGCCCGGTGACCAGCACCATGCCAAAGGGTTTGTGGATCGCCTCCTTAAACCATTTAAGGGGCGCTTCATCGTAGCCCAACTTGGTCATATCGAGCTGCAGGTTCGACTTATCGAGCAGGCGCAGAACCATCTTCTCGCCAAACAGGGTCGGCAAACAGCTAACCCGGTAGTCCATGTCTTTGCCGCCAGGCAACTTGATCTTGATACGACCGTCCTGAGGCAGGCGCCGTTCGGCGATATCCATCTCGGCCATGATCTTGAGACGAGAAATGATGGCCGCCCGCAATTTCATCGGCGGTTTCATGGATTCGTATAACACGCCATCGATACGATACCGCACGCGGAACGATTTCTCGTAGGGCTCGATATGAATATCCGAAGCCTTCTTTTTAATGGCATCGGTCAGAATCAGGTTGACCAGCTTGACGACCGGCGCGTCCTCGGTGGCTTTTTCCAATTCACGAACATCGACATCATCGTCATCATCGACCAGTTCGAGGTCGATATCCTCCAGGTCGCCCATGACATCAGCCAGCGAAGCGCTCTGGTCGTAATACTGGTCGATCGCCGTCTTGATCGATGATTCCGTCGCCACCACGACTTCGACATTAAAGCCGGTCATGAATTTGATGTCGTCGATGGCAAAGATGTTCGACGGGTCGTTCATGGCGACGATTAAAGTCGAGCCCGCACGGTTGACCGGTACGATCTGGTATTTTTGTGCGACTTCGGGCGGTATCTGTCGAATTACATCGACAGCAATTTCAAATTCTGCCAGATTAATGGAGGGAACGCCGTACTGTTTGGAGAGAAATGCTGACAATTGCTCTTCTTTGACAAAGCCGAGCTTTATCAGGCTAGAGCCCAGCCGCCCCCCCTGGGCCTTCTGGTCTGCCAGAGCGTCAAGCAACTGTTGATCATTGATCAGTTCGTTGCGAACCAGCAATTCACCGAGTCTATTACTTGTCATATATAAAACCAGTAGTTTTTGGAATTAGCTTTATAAAAATCCATTTAACGAGAGCTCATCCTATAGAAATTTCAACGCAACTGTCAAGAAAATGGCCCTTAGTCTGTCAATTCACTGAGCAGACAACGCTTCATCAGACCGCCCGAAGGCCGACCTCCGGTCCACAGGGCAAAAGCCTCTTCCCCCTGTCCGGCCAACATACCGAGACCTTCGCTGGCCCGATGTCCCCTGCGCAGAGCTTCCAGCACTAGGGGAGTGCCGGTCTGGCTATAGACCATGTCATAGATAGCAACCTCTTCCTGCAAATCCTCCCATGGCAGGTCCCCAAAGGCCTCACCTTTCAGGCCGACGGCCGAGGTATTGGCCAGAAGATCGATATTTTGCGTTGCCCGTCGCAACTCTTCTTTCTCAATACCGAAATGCTCAAAGCTGACCGCCGGGAAGATGTCCCCAAACTCGTTAATCAAGGCCTCGGCGCGACTGCGGGTCCGATTGGCAATGCCAAGCCAGGAAACACCCGCCTGACACAATGAAACCAGCGCCGCTCGGCAAGCCCCACCGGCCCCCATGAGCAGTATCCGTTTGCCCGCTGGATTAAACTGCAAATCTTCGGCCAGCGAATGTAGGAAACCAAGACCATCTGTATTAAAACCAATCAGCCGGCCCTGACGGTTCACAATGGTATTGACCGCACCGATCAAGCGAGCCGCCGGATCGATATCATCCAGCAGGGAACAGACCGCCTCTTTGTGGGGAACGGTAACATTAACCCCCCATAGCCCCAGTGAACGAATTGCGGCAACAGCTTGCGGCAACTGTTCGGTCGGGACATGAAACGGCACATAAACCGCATTGATTCCGGCCTGCTGCAGAGCCTGGTTCTGCATCACAGGAGACATGGAATGGGCCACCGGATCACCGAAAATTCCCAAGACTCTGGTTTTGCCCGTCAACTGCACGACTACCCCTTCCCTTTTCGAATCATTTCGATTGAGCTACTGACCACAATCGAGATAATCATGATATTGGGTGATCTCGGATTCCGAGAGAATCTGGCGCGCGTTCTTGATATCTTCGCCAATAGCCTGCACCAATTGATTTGAATCAGCAAAACGTCTCTCGTCTCGCAATCGCTCGACAAAGTAGACCCGCAAATCTTCGCCGTAAAGCTGACCGTCAAAGTCTAGCAAATGCACTTCGATGCACAATCCAGAAGCCTCAAAGGTGGGATTATGGCCAATATTGAGGACCCCATCAACGACCTCTGCGCCTCGTTTAACCTTCACCGCATAGACGCCGGGGCTGGGTAACAACTCTTTTTCGGTCTGCAGATTAGCAGTCGGAAAGCCGAGCTTCTGCCCCCTCTTGAAACCGTGCACCACTCGACCTAGCAGAGTAAAGTTGCGCCCCAGCAGTTCCGCCACCCGATGAACCTGCCCTTCTTGGATCAACTGCCGAATACGGGTAGAACTATAAACCTGCCCAGCCCCGCTAATCGGCTCGAGAACTTCTACTGCAAAGCCTAGATATTCCCCCATGCGCTGCAGCAATTGGGCGTTTCCCTCGCGTCCTTTGCCGAATAGATAGTCGTAACCAACCACCAGATGCCGCATGCCGACCTTTTCCACCAACACTTCCCGCACAAAACGGTGAGCCGGCAGATTGGCCATGGTTTGATCAAAGGGAGCACAGATTAACACATCGATACAGGAGGCCCCGATCAATACCTCTTTTTCTTGATTGGTATTGATCAACAGCGGTGCCCGGTCGGGCGCCAGGAACTTGAGAGGATGCGGCACAAAAGTATAGACGACCGCTGGACCGCCAACTTCTTGACTGCGCCCAACTACCCGCCGGAATATCTCCCGATGACCGAGATGCACCCCGTCGAAATTGCCAATGGTCACCACGGCATTCTGCAGGGGCTCCACCAACTCGCTTAAGTTTCTAACAATACGCATGAGGAAAAACCCGTAATTCGTAATTCGTGAAAGGTTCTAAACCAATTATGCCTTACTTATTACGCCTTACAGCTTTTCCCGTATCGAGCATCACGGGTTTTGAACCAGTTCAAAATCGATCTGCCGGCGATCGAGATCGACGTGTCGAAGCCGGACTGAAACCTCCATGCCGATCTGATAAATCTTACGCCGGCGTTCACCTAGCAGACGGTGCAGATGCTCTTCATATTGATAATAATCGTCATCGAGACTGGCAACAGGCACCAGCCCCTCGACAAAGACCTGCTGCAATTCGACAAAAAAGCCAAAAGGCTGGACACCGGCGATGTTCCCCTGGAAATCTTCGCCCACCCGGTCCGCCATGAACTGACACTTTTTCAAGTCGATGATATCCCGCTCCGCCTCCATAGCACGGCGTTCATTGACCGAACACTGCTCAGCAATACCAGGCAACTCCCGCTGCCACCAGGAATCACGTTGAGGAGATTTTTTTTCACTGGTCAACACTTCGCGCAATATGCGATGGACCACGAGGTCGGGGTAGCGGCGTATCGGTGACGTAAAATGGCAGTACAGCTCCGCGGCCAGACCGAAGTGACCGACATTTTTCGCATCATAACGCGCCTGCTTCATGCTGCGCAACAGCACCTGGTTAACCATGCGCTCCTCAGGCCGTCCAGCAACCTGAGACAACAGTGTTTGCAGCTGATGAGCCGTGTCGCTCTGGCCGTCGATAACCAGACCGTAATCCAGATAGGCGACAAATTCCTGAAACGCCTGTAATTTCTCCAAGTCGGGCGATTCATGGATGCGAAACAGCAGCGGCACCTGCCGGTCGTGCAAAAAGGTCGCGACGGCTTCGTTGGCCGCCAACATGAACTCTTCGATGATTCGATGGGCCATGTTACGCTCTGCGCGAACGATATTTTCCGGCCGACCGCACAAACCCAATACCACTTCCGCTTCCGGCAAGTCAAAATCAAGACTACCCCGCTGACGGCGCATAACGGTAAGGCGCTGGGCCAGTTCTTCCATAACCTGCAAATGGCTCAGCAGTTCTTTTTGACCAGCATTCTCTGCAGCCACCCCTGCCTCGAGGTGGTCCCGCACTTCAGTATAGGTCAGGCGCGCCTGGCTACGAATTACCGCCGAATAAAAGCGACTATCCAACCGCTGTCCATCAGCATCGAACAACAGCTCTGCCACCATCGCCAAACGATCCTGCTGCGGTTTTAAGGAGCATATTTCGTTGCTCAATGATTCTGGCAACATGGGTATGCAATGGCCAGGGAAATAGACGCTGGTTGAACGCTCCAGGGCTTGCTGGTCGATGGGCGAGCCGGGCGTAACATAGTAACCTACATCGGCTATAGCAACCCACAACCGAGTCCTACCCTGCGCTTCGCGGCGCACCGCAACGGCATCATCAAAATCCATGGCCGTTTCGCCGTCAATAGTCACCAACGGCAATTCCCGCAGATCCTCCCGCCCTTGCAGATCTTCCGGTCGCACCACAGAGGGAAGGGCGCTAGCGGCGGCGAGCACTTTCGATTCGAAATCAGAGGGCAGACCGTATTTATAGACCGTCGCTGCAATTTCCACCTTAGGATCGTCGGCGTCTCCCAGCACTCTGAGGATGGTTCCAAAAGGCGGACGGTTCGCGGTGGGATAACTGTCAATGCGCAACACAACTATCTGCCCCGGCTTTACCGAAATCGAAGAAGGTGTCGTTATCTGAACGGGGTGAGACAGACGGGGGTCAGCAGGGACGACAAAGGCTTGTCGGTGGTGTAATTCGTAGCGGCCAAGCAACTCTTGGTGGGCTCGTTCCAACACCTGAACGATCCGTCCCTCCGAACGCCCTGGGCGACCATGACGCTCCGAGCGAACGATCCGCACGGCCACCCGGTCTCCATCCATCACCAATCCAAGATGCCGTGCCGGGACAAAAATATCCTCTTTGTCCTTATCGTCCAGCACCACAAAACCATATCCGGCTCGGTGTACAGTCACCTTACCCTGAAGAAGCACAGCGTTGCGGACCAACCGATAACGATTGCCCTTGACCCGCTGCAGAAGACCATCGTCGACCAGGTTTTCAATAAGAAGGCGCGCTGCCTGTCGTTCATGGCGCGGCAAGGGGAAGGCAGCAAGAATCTCCCGAACAGAGAGACTCCGACCGGGATGCTTCTTGAGATGGGCCAGAAGTTCGTCCGGCGATAAGGACATAACTAGCGTCCCTGACTGGATACGGCTTGGAATGATAGATCTGCAAACATAGTATCAGTGTACATTGCCCTGTGGCCTATTGGTTAGCCGAGCGAAGAAAAACAGAAACAATAAATTCTATGGATAATGCTTCCGAGACTGACAAGGGGCAACATCTGGCGGCGAGAACCGCCCCTCAGCTACCCCCAGCGCCTCTAATCTATGACCGATTCCCCATCAACAACCTTGTTAATGACCAGACCGGTCAACAACTTGGGATAGAAATAGGTCGATTTCTGCGGCATCTTTTCCCCGGCATTGGCGACATCCCGTACTTCGCCCATGCGGGTGGAGTTCATCAAAAAGGCCAATTGAAAATCTCCGGATTGCACGGCTCCAAAAGGCTCGTCAAAGTTTTTCACATACTTGAGATTGAGTTGCCGTTCCTGTGCCTCGGGGGTGATCTGCAGCAGATGCTCGAGGATCAAGCGATGCAGAATTGAAACATCGAGGACACGCAGAGCCTTGGACGCCTTATCATCAAAAAAGCGGTCCATTATAGCCGGATCACGCAAAGTCAGATAATAAAGAGATTGCCCCCCGGCATACAGTGCCAGGGTATGGGCGTCTGTACCTTTTTGCTGAAGGATCGTGCGCGCTTCGCGACGGGCATCGGTATCCGACACATTCAGGTCGCGAGCCTCAACTTCAAAGAATTCATTAAGAGCTGACAGAAAACCGGGCAAATGAAAATCTTTTAGACTGTGGACCAATCGATGGGTCGGAAAGATCAGCATGCCCTGGTCTTCCATATTGGCGAAATACATCAGCACATAGTTGAAAAGTTCCTTGCCGGTATATTCCCCCACCTGCTCACGCATAAAATTGCGATAATTCAAAGCCGTTTCATAGCGATGATGGCCATCGGCAATAAAGAGCGGTTTCTTATCCAGCAAACCTTTTGCCTTATCAATAATGTCAAGATCGGTCACCCGCCACAGCCGGTGCTGCACACCGTCATCATCAGTCACGC
>LGVF01211921.1_pt1 | contig 26978 bp, 26 predicted proteins | sample 469901 | NCBI WGS metagenome assembly LGVF01 (sample SAMN03893561, study PRJNA290197) | marine sediment metagenome | material: sediment; isolation source: combined push core samples #3730, #5133, and #5579 collected at Hydrate Ridge | place: Pacific Ocean: Hydrate Ridge
ATTAAGCACCGTTTTGTTGGCTTTGAACCCTATTGTGCGACAACCCGTGCCTACAACAACGCGTTGCATGAGCAGTTACCTCAATATGAGATCGAGTTGTGCCAATTTGCCCGGGTCGAATCGGATCAAGGGGCGATTAGTGCTTCTCAAGTACGTCAATTACTGGTGCAGCACTCTTTAGACAACTTGTCACAGCTAGTGCCTGAAACAACGCTAAACTTTTTAACTTCAAGTAAATTTTCTAAGCAGGTTCATTTAGATCCTGAATTTCGGAGGCATTAATGGAGATTCAATCAAAAGCAAGAGCAGGTACCATGCAATCGAGCGATATAATGGTTTTTGTTGAACCAGCAGATCAGTTAATTATTGAGATTGAATCGACGGTGCTCAAACAGTTTGAACACTTGATTCGCCAACGGATCGAACAGCAGTTGGCCACTTTGGAGGTCACTCAAGGCCTGATTCGGGTGAGTGATCGTGGTGCGTTGGATTATGCGATTGATGCACGTATTGAGACCGCCGTACGGCGATCGATGGAGGGATAGATGGATAACGCTTGGTATAAAGAGTGCTCAACAGGGCGCCGTTTTTTACTCAAAATATCCCCTGGCGAAAAGTTGGTCGAAAAGTTATTCGACTTTGCAGCGGAAACCGGTGTTAAAAATGCGGTGATCACATCGGCGGTGGGGTCAGTGACTGACGTTCGTATCCGTGGCATTAAAGCGGGGGCGAAACTTCCCATTTCTGCGCCACGTATGAATATTCATGAATTCGATGGCCCGTTTGAGATGTTGGGCTTAGAGGGCAATATTGTCCCTAATGATAAGGGCGAGAGTGATTGTCATCTGCATATCTTGATGTCGAAATCGACTGGCGAGGTACTGGGCGGGCATCTGTTTGATGCGCGGATATTTGCCAGTTGCGAAATTATGATTGAAGAATTCACTGTGACTGGTGTCGTTGAACGTCATCAGTCGAAAAGTGGTGGAATTTCAACCTTTTATTTGGGGGACAAAGATGAGTGATCCTGTCCTGAGTTTACGCCGTTCGTTGCTGTACGTGCCGGGAAATATGCCGTCGATGCTGCAAAATATCCCCGTATTTAATTGCGATACTGTCTTTATTGACCTTGAAGATGCGGTGCCGCTGAATGAAAAAGATGCCGCACGAAGCTTAGTGAGCAAGTTTGTCGCCTCCTATAAGGATCGTAATAAAGAGGTGTTTATTCGTATTAATGCTTTGGATACCGAATGGGGTTACGGCGACCTGCTGAGTGTGTTGCCATCACTACCTGATGGTATCCGGCTCCCCAAAGCCGATACTCCAGAGATTGTCGAGCGTCTCGATACCATGTTAACCGAAATGGAGGAGACGTTAGGGCTGAAGATTGGCACGTTTAAGATTATCCCCTCTATTGAAAGCGCTATGGGGGTGATTAACTGCATTAAAATTGCCCGCTGCTCATCGCGAGTGATTGCGTTGGCGTTTGGTGCCGAGGATTTTACCGCCGACATGGAGATTGAACGAACTAAAAAAGGTGATGAGCTGTTCAGTGCCCGTACTCGGGTGTTGTGGGCAGCCAAAGCAGCGGGAATTCAGGCGGTGGATACCATTTTTGCTGATGTTGGCGATATGGATAGTTTTCGCACCGAGGTTGAGTTAGTTAAGCGCCTTGGCTTTACCGGTAAATCGTTGGTTAATCCGCGTCAAGTAGATGTGGTTCATGAGGTGTTTGCCCCGAAACCAAAAGAGATCGAATACGCTAAACAGGTGATTGAAGCGATTATTCGCGCTCGTGAGATGGGTACGGGTGTTATTGCCCTCAATGGTAAAATGATTGATGCTCCAGTGGTCAAGCGTGCTGCCCGAGTGATTAAAACCGCCGTTTCTCAAGGTTTACTTGATTACGAGCTGGATGATGAGGTGATTTATGGTGCGAAATAGTCTGGGGCGGCTTGTCCCTGAAATCTTTAATAACCAAGCGCGGCGTCCGTATTGCGATCCGTTTTCCTTACAGCCTACAGGTCAGCGTGCTAGTCGCACCTTGCGCCGCGTGAATCCGGGTTTTAACAAAGTGTTGGCCAGTCTTAAAGACGCCATCATCGCCTCGGGACTGAAAGATGGCATGTGTATCTCGACTCATCATCATCTGCGCAATGGCGACATGTTATTGAACATGGTGGTGCGGGTGATCGATTCACTCGATATTCGCGATATCACCATCGCCTCAACATCGATCCATCCGGTGCACGCAGAGTTGATCCCGTACATCAAGAGTGGCACCATCCGTGGCTTTGAGTGTGGTGTGAATGGCTTAATTGGTGAGATGGCGAGCAAGGGTGAGATCAGCTGTCCGATCATCGTCCGTACCCATGGTGGCCGTGCTCGGGCCATGTCAACTGGCGAAGTAAAGGTGGATGTGGCATTCATTGCCGCGCCGCAGTGTGATCGTTATGGCAATATGAATGGCTACTACGGTCCTTCAGCCTGTGGCTCCCTCGGCTATGCTCATCTCGACGCTGAATATGCCCATTGTGTGATTGCGGTGACTGATAATTTACACGACTATCCCGTTTCGCCGATATCGATTGATCAAACTCAAGTGGATTATGTCGTACAGGTTGAAAAACTTGGCGATCCGAGCAAAATTGTTTCGACCACAACCCGTATCACCAAAGACCCTGTTGGGCTGATGATTGCCAAATATGCCAGTGAGGTGATTGAAACTGCTGGATTGATCAAAGATGGTTTCTCGTTTCAAACGGGTGCTGGTGGCACCAGTCTTGCGGTGGCCGATAATGTGCGTAAAAAGATGCTTGCTGCTGGGGTAAAGGGCAGTTTTGGCAGTGGTGGTATCACCAGTTATTTTGTCGATATGCTCGAACAAGGGCTATTTGATACGCTATTTGATGTGCAGTGCTTTGATCTTGAGGCGGTGAAGTCGATCGGCCGCAATATGAAGCATTTGGAGATCAGCGCCGATATGTATGCTAATCCATTTAATAGTGGTGCGGTAGTTAATCAACTCGATGCCGTTATTCTTGGTGCGACAGAGGTCGATGTTGATTTTAATGTCAATGTCAATACTGAGTCAAACGGCTACTTATTGCATAATACCGGTGGCCATAGCGATACCGCTGCTGGGGCCAAACTATCGATTATTACTGTCCCCTCGATTCGTGGCCGTTTGCCCATCGTTCGCGATGCCGTGACCACCATCACCACACCAGGTGAAACCGTTGATGTGATTGTGACTGAGCGGGGTATTGCGGTGAATGACCAACATCCCGAACTGAAAAAAGAGCTGATTAAGCGTAAATTGCCGGTGAAGGATATTCGCCAGCTGCAGCAAGAGATTGTTGCCATGACTGGCATCCCAAAACCATTGGAGTTTGAAGATGATATCGTTGCTGTTATCGAATATCGCGACGGAACCATTATTGACTGTGTCCGCCGAGTTAAAGAGTGATCTGCTCGCTGCACGTGATCTGCGTCAGCTTGACCTGAACTCTTTTATCAACACTGAGCATAATACGGTGATCATGATGGCGTTGAATATCCCCGGCCCAGATAAACTCCCGGCCGGGGGCGAAGCGTTGATGGCGTGGGGGCGTAGATGTGTTGAGGTGAAAACAGGTGCACACTGCGTGGTGACAAATCGTGATGCCGCAGGACTCTATATGTTGTTTGTCTGTGATTTGGCGCCGCAACGCTGCAAAGAGTTGGCCGTGAAGATCGAGGAGCAAACGCCTGCAGCGCGACTGTTGGATGTTGATATCTACACTAACGATGGTGATCAGTTGGGGCGTGCGAATTTAGGCTTTAAGGCGCGTAGGTGTTTACTCTGTGAGCGACCCGCTGTGGAATGTATGAGGACAGGAAATCATGAACCAGATGCTATCGTTCAATCTGCACAGCAGCGATTATCCACCTTTATCAACTAATGTCTTAGCACGGGCTTTTTGTGGCGGTGCGCTAAGCGAGCTGCAATTAACGCCCAAACCGGGACTGGTTGATCAGGATAATAGTGGTTCGCACCCTGATCTTAGTTTTGAGATTATGCAGCACTCGGTTCGTTTACTCGAACTATTTTATCGCGAGCTGTTATTGCTTGAAGTGCCAACGCTGAATATGATGGATCTTAAACGGATCGGAATTGCTGCCGAACAACGGATGCACCAGCAGTGTGGCAGTAACACCCATCGTGGTTATATTTTCCTCAGTGGTTTAACACTTCTTGCCGCGCGCAATCAGAGAGATGTGCGAGCTGAAATCGTACAGCTCGCTCAAATCTACTTTAACCATCAACTTGAATCGTCGCATGGCCAAGCGGTACGCCAGCGTTACGCTACCGGTGGTATTGTCGATGAATGTTTGCACGGTTTACCGGCAGTGTTTGACTACGCCTTACCAATTTACCACCATGCCATGGTTCAGGGTGACCCGCAGCGGGCAGCATTGATGATGATGGCAGGGCTGATGCAGGTCACGGAGGATACCACCAGCTACCACCGCTGTGGTAGCTCGGGACTTAAACAGATTCAAGCTGATGGGGCATATCTTGAAAAGTGTCTCAATGATGGGGTTGATGTCATCCTGTGGTTGCGCCAACGTAATGCCCTGTATCAGGAGATGAACCTAACGATGGGTGGGGTTGCCGACCTGATGGCATTAACTTTTGCGCTCTACGAATTAATTGTTACAGGTGTGTGTGATGTATCACCCTAATCAATAATAGGTGTGACTACTTAAGTATCTTTGGTGTTCAACGCAAGAAAACAAAAAGCGGGCCTGAATTCAAAGAGAATTCAGGCCCGCTGTGTTATGTCATGTGTTTACTGGTACGGGGAATTTTCCCCTCACTCTTATTTACTCTTTTCTGCCTTCTTAATTTTTTTCGCTTCCTTTTTTTCTTTCTTGCTCTTGGCAGGTTCTTTCTTATCTGATTTCTTAGTATCCATGCCTTTGCCCATTATCTTACTCCTTGAAGGTGTGAGTGTAACCTATAGGGATGTATGATATCACGCATGGCTGTGCAATGGGGTTATTCTCAATCTTCGCTGAAATTTCTTGTTGTTTTGTGGGTGATAAATTAGCTGGCCGATAGTATTGATTTTAAATCGCGCTGTAAACTTCTCTCTTACTCACCCCTTCAGCCTTGACGCGATCCAACATCAGGGCGAGGGCGGGCTTGACATTTTCGCGAATATCTCCAGCAACGATAATAAATAATACATCGTCACCAGGTATCATGAGGCCAGAACGAGCTTCAACGACTACCTTGAATATTCCTTCCATATTTTCAATCTCTTGACGAATTTGCTCGATTTTTTCGAGATCGGAAGCAACCTCCATTTGGCAAATGTTTGCGCCATCGGCACGTGACCAGCCGCGAACAATGCCATTATGAGCCAGCACCATTCCGACATTGTTAGCAAATTCGGGGTCTTTTTTCAGTTCTGCAATCGTTTTGGATATATCCATTGTGTACTCCTTGTTTATTTGGTCGGTTTAACCGCCAATTTTAGACATGTGTAGGTTGGGTAGATCACTGTTGTTCCAGCTCACCGTGTGTTGTTCTGGCTTTTGATCGACATTGGCAATAATCGCTTCTTTGAGGCCTGTTAAATCACCCCTATCAAGGTACGGCTTTAGATCCGTTTCCTGATCTGAAAACAAGCAATTTCGCAGAACTCCCGTCGAGCTAACTCGTAGGCGGTTACACGAAGAACAAAACGAACAAGAAAGGGCGGAGATAATACCAATGGTTCCCTTTCGCCCCCTTCATTCGATAATTTGTCGCTGGGCCTGCTAGTTGACTATGGCTGATCTCTTCGAGGGGGTAGAGCCTGTTTATCCGTTGATAGATCTCATCAGCACTCAGTCCGCGTTCATGCTTGCTGCCATCTGAATTAGGCATATATTCGATAAAGCGTACCGACCAGTTGTATTTCAATGTCAGCGCTGCGAAATCAGCAATCTCATCATCATTAACTCCCCTCATCACCACCATGTTCACCTTGAGAGGGATTGCCAATGTATCAGCAAGGACAAGTCCATCCCATACTGGTTTTAGGGCACCGATTCGGGTGATTCGGGCAAATCGATCGGCTTTCAAAGAATCTAAGCTAACATTTAAATAGTTAATCCCTAAATCACACAGCGGTTTGGCTGTTTGGAGAAGATTGAAACCATTGGTGGTAACAACAAGCTGTTTTAGACCATCAAGGTCGTTTAACCGTTGCATGAATGGCAGAATTCCTTTGCGAATCAACGGCTCACCACCGGTAAGGCGGATCTTCTCGATGCCGAGGGCTACCGCTGTTTCAGCAATGGAATAAAAATTTTCGTAACTCAAAATTTGCTGATGGCTACATTGATCAATCCCCTCAGCGGGCATACAGTAAATACAGCGAAAATTGCACCGATCCGTTACCGAAAGGCGTAGATAATTTATTTTGCGTTGATATCGATCAACAAGGGGCTGTTCCATGTTAAGTCGCCATGATATGGGGGATAGATAAAGTGAAAAGGTGAGAATCCGCTGTGTATCAATCAGAGTTGAATTTCAACAAATTCCATATCGAACAGGTCGATGGTTAACAAGNNCAGGCGGCGAGTAAGAGGCTCACCGATGTTAAGTAGGATCTTGGTTGTTTCAGTTATCTGAAGGGCAGCCACCAATGCTGGGGTAAAAGAGGGGTTACCCATCTCTTTCTCTACTCCTGTATGGTTCTCTTTGCCAACATAGAGCGTTTCGAGACTGTTGTCACCTGGTAACTGTGACGTCACCTGACCTGACCAACCGCCGATAGCACCATGCACCAATGGTAAGCTAAGATCTCGACATACGGCTGATAGCTCAAGGCGGACAACGATGCTGTCAAGGGCATCGACAACGATATCCGCACCAGATAGCAGCTTATTGCCATTATTGGAAGAAAAAGCAAGAACATGGGATGAAATCGTTACTGCTGGATTTAATTCGGCGAGCCGCTCGGCGGTGACTTCGGCCTTGTTGCGGCCGAGATTGTTGATGGTACAAAATGTCTGACGATTGAGATTGTGTTCTTCGAAAATATCGGGATCAATGATGGTGAGGTGGCCAACGCCAAGGCGTACCAACCCTTCAATAACATGTCCACCCAGTCCACCACAGCCGATGACAACAACGTGGCTGCAAAAAAGACGCAACTGATCTTCACAGGAGAGTACATTACGGTTACGTTGATAGCGTGCCGGTAATATCCCTTGCTTCAGGGCAAGACCTTCAATGACGGCGATACTGGTGTTGAAGGTATTTGCCGCTGCCACTTGATCGGCCCAGAGGAAGAGGCCATTGTACGTATTGTCTGCGATCCATTGATCAACTTCTGACATTCTAGCCGCCTCCAACCAGTGGGAAAATTCCAACAGAATCACCCTCAGTGAGGAGTTGATCTAGTTCGGCATGCCGATTGTTGATCATCAGTACCCCTAGCTCATCTGTTGGAATTCCAAGTTCAGCTAATATTTGGCGGGTCGATATGGGTTCAGCATAGTCGCGCTGCTCAATTTTAAAACGATCATTGCGAAACTGGGCAAACAGTTTGACTGTTACTGAAATCATAAAAACTCCGATAGGAGGTTGTCCGACAATAGGAGGCGTAGCGAGAAACCGGTTGAACGGTTTCGCAGTAGTCTCTTCTGTTGTCGGATAGCCTCCTAGTTTCTTAAAAAATCCGGGTGCACCCAAGGAGGGGGGAGAGTACACCCGGCAACAAATCATTCGTTTAATTTAGAAGTTCCAGAATTCGTCGATCTCAGAGTCGGTAAAGTCCCACACTGCATTGTGAGGTAATACTGGATCGCTCTTAAAAAATTCTGGTAAACGGTCCTCTTTATTGGAGAGACCCGCATCGAGATTAAATTGACGCTCAAGTTTAAGAACGCTTTTGCCCAACTCGGTCACATCATCACCAGAGAGTTCACAACCGAAACGGGCGTTAATCATATCAATCAGCGCTGGTAAGCACTCAGGGATATCTAACGCTGGGAAGGCGATAAATACGCACATTCCTGTCGAGTCAATCGCTGCGGTGGCAATTTGTAAATTGCGCGATAATTCAACCTGACCAACTTTTGATAATGGATCAACATGACCACCGATACCGAGAATATTGGTGGCAATCGTGTAGCCCGCGGTGTGGTCTGCACCCATAGTACTGGTGGCGTAGGTGATTCCAATTCCCTTAACGCTACGTGGGTCGTAAGCTGGGATGCCTTGATTTTTAACCACCGGTACACGAGTTACGCCGTAAACTTTTCCGACAATACCCGTTCCGCTACCAAGGATACGACCCAGCGGAGTTCCTTGACCAATCTCTTCACGTAACAGGCGCAGAATCCCTTGGCTATCACCAAACTCGAGAATACCAGCTTCCATGGCGACACCAAACATAACGACTGTTTCGATGGAATCTAGGCCGATATCGTCCATCAAGCTATCGGCTTCAGCAATGGCATCAAGGTCATTGATGCAACAGTTAGCACCCATACCCCAAATGGTTTCATATTCGAAGCCAGATGTAACATAGTTGCCATCTTTGTCGTTGTATACCTGTGAACATTGAATGATACACCCTTTATGACAGCCGTGCTTTGGTTTTCCACCGCGTGCAACAATGGTGTCATGCATGGTTTCGCCACTAATTTTGTCGTGATCGTCGAACTGGCCATACCTAAAGTTCTTCGTTGGTAAACCGCCGGCCTCATTGAGAATATTGACTAAGACATTGGTTCCATAGGTGCCCAACCCTTCACCTGCGACAGGGTGGTCCATTATTGATTTTGCGAATACACGTGATGCTGCTTTGAATTTATCTGAGTCCGCGAGTTGAAGCGGGCCGCAACCTTCAGCGTCAACAGTGATATATTTTATTTTTTTAGAGCCCATTACCGCACCCATGCCACCACGACCGTGACTACGGATTTTACCGTCGGGATCTTTTACTGAGATGTTCGCGGCGGCCATTTTTAATTCACCGGCAATACCGATGGTCATGACCCCGACCTTATCTCCTTTTTTAGCCATTTGATCTTCAATGACAGCAAAGTTACCTTTACCGATCAGTTCAGATTCTTCAGAAATTGTAACACTGTCTTTTGTCACATGCAGGCTGTAGAACTTATCTTCTTGAGGTAGTCCCTCAATGATCAGCGCTTTAATCCCCATGCGAGCAAATTGCTGAGCTGTTGTACCGCCAGAGTTACTCTCTTTAATACCACCAGTTAACGGACTTTTTGCACCACAGGACATCCGGCCAGATTGGGCCGCAGCGGTACCGCTAAGTAACCCGGGAGCGAAAACCAATTTATTATTGGGACCTAAAGCATGGCACGTAGGGATAACTTCACTCGCAACAATCGTAGAAGTGAGTGCTCTACCGCCTAGGCCTACCCATTCAAGGGGAACCTCTTCGGTAGTGGTGGTCAGGTCTGTCATGTTAACGCGGAAAATTTTATCCATGGTTTTCGTCTCCATTTCTTAGTTTGCACATCATTATAAAAACTCCACTCCCAAAAGAGACTGCTTAAAATACAGCCATCTCTATTGAGGACATCCTCGGTAGGGTAGGAGTTGTATTCGAAGTAATTAATCACCGTTTTTATGTTAACGATGACGCATAATCTACTATCGCAATGATCATACCAATCACTATAATAGGGAAACTTTTAAGCGATATGCCGTATACAACTTATTGATTCTTATTGGTTTATTGCATATTAGCAAAAGGATTCACTTTTGTCTGGCAGAAAAAACATATGTTCTATTATGAAACAACTGTCGCAGTTATGAACCTGAGGTCACCGTTTAACATGGGGGATTTATACCATCATATAGAGAGAATAAAGAGCTAAGCTAAACATCAAAAACAGGCTACTGAGGTCTAACCAACCCAATGATGAAACAACCGCTTTATCAGTCTGTTGAGCATGTTGTAGAATCTGATCCACGACCTGTTGAGCCGCTCTGCTGGTGTCGCTGCGATAATGCCAGTTCGCTCCTTGGGTTAACGCTGTAATGTGTTGTAATCGTGCGTCACTGGCTCGGGTTTGTAGGGTAATCCCTTGTTCATCGGTGTAAAATCCTTCAATGGTGGGAATCCCCGGTTTGCGAATTGGGATAAGAACCGATTCCTCGCTACCAACGCGCACGCTATAAACGGGTCGTTGTTTGGTCTTCGGTGATTGGAGGTGGTTCATCAGTTGTTCAAGTGTGTTTTCAGTATCTTCGCCATCAGTAATAAGTACCACCGCTTCATTGGCCTGAGAGCTGTCATCAGCCATCATGTTATCAGCCGTTGTCAGCGCCGCGACAAGGTCACTACCTGAATCGGTGAGACGCCCCATATCGGTATGGCGAAGGATATAGCGGATAAAACCATGGTCGCGTGTTGGTGGTACCACTTCCATACCGTCACGAGCAAAGAAGAACAATCCGACTCGTTCATTTTCCAGTTCATTGAGGAGATCATTGATAAACGAACGACCTAGGTTTAAACGATTTGCCAGACGCTGCGGCTCAGGGGATTCAAGTACATCTTCGGCTAGCATCGATTTGCTCACATCGAGGCCGATCACCAACGTCATCCGTTCATGAGTACTCTGCCCAGCCATAGACGGAACAGTCAAACCTGCTAACGCCAGCGGTAACACGATAAAAAGTGCCGCAATCAGTGCAAGGCGCAATTGACTGCGCCAGTGTAATCGTGCTCGCTGTCCAGACCAGAGCACACGAACACGTTGCCAGTAGCGTTCTGTCACTAGGGTGAGCAGCACCATTACGGGTAATGCGAGCAGCAATAATAGGTATGCAGGTTGGGTCCACTTCATCGCATCATCCGTTTATTTACGTACCCTTGTTTCAAGGGGAGCCCCTGGTGAATAGCCGCCGACATTAGGTACGACAGCTTGAAGTTGTCCGCGCATCTCCTCGACCGAATCGCCACCGAGCTGACGACCGACTACCACCGATTCTCCTGCGCCAACAATCAGTTCTAAATTCCAGCGTGGGATCATTCGTTGACTAGGTAGCACATCACTTTCATCAACGCTGCGGATCGACTGTTTAAAATCTTCCACCGCATCAGCGAGAAACGTTCGGCTTTTCTCGCTATCTTGTGAAAATTCAATCAAGCTATAGGCCATCATCACGGATACGGCACCGCGTAAATTATAGATGGGCCAATGGTGGTCATTATTCTTAGCTTCGTTACCATCGCCGTAGCGCAATTGCTTATCGCAGCGAGCGCGTAGTTGCAGTAATGATTGATGAACATCGTTACGCAGGCTATCAAGATCGCTCGAAACATAGCGGTTTTCTGCCCCAGCAACTAATTTGTCGAAATGGGTTAAAGCATCTAGCCACTGATGGTAGAGAATAAGATAATCAAGCGATGGTACCGCTAATTGGAGGTGTTGCGCCCGCTGTTGCAATATGGTCAACTCAGAGAGTTCGACGCCTTGCCCGTTCTGCTCTTCGTTCTGCTGCACTTGTGCCAGTTGCTGATAAAACTGTTGCTCATTTTCATGACGCTGGCTCGCGCGCTGATAACTGATGGCACCATCAATAGCGACGACCAAACAGGCGGACAGTAATAGCCAGAATAGGGCAGAGGTTAATGCCGATCTGTTTTTGTTCGTTGATTTCGGTTTAGTCATAATTTCACCTTTGTTTCTGTAACGACACTTTAGAGTCGGCGTAACGGTGGCACGTTACGTAATAGCACATGGATTAAAACCAGCAACCAGCCAGCAATGGCAAAAAATGGCCGAGTGGAGCGGGTCACCTGTGTGACTCGGGTCAGATTGTGGTTGCTTTCGAGGTTATCGATCTCCTGATAGACCTCGTGAATCGTTTGTTGCTGAAGCGATTTTGCGGTAACAAAAATACGGCCAATATCACGACCAACATCGTCCATGGCGCGCTGAACAGCTGTATCCACTTCACCACCAACTGAGATGATGTAGAAGCGGATACCGAGAGCTTTCATCAACTCAATCACATTGACGAGGTTGGGAACCTTGCCCTTACGTTTATGAGCGCGCAACGTCGGTTCAATGCGGCCATCGGTAAACAGAATCACCGCCTTGCCGGTACCAAATTGCTGCTGGTGCAGTTTGTCTGGCACGTCGAGCAGTCCGCCTGGTGCTCCGAGGAGAAAGTTGCGTAGGGCGGAAATCTCGTCCAGACTTAGACGACTTTTTTCTGGCAGCATGGAAAAGAACGCCGATAACGCCAGCCACACCGCTTCCGAAGCATTGGTGCCACCACCAGAGGTGAGCTGACGGTAGATGGGAGTATGGTTTTTGCGCCGCAACAGTTCAATTTTCTTGCGTAGCAGGCGGCGATCAAACGTCAACGGTGCTAAGAGTTTTGGCGTGCTGGAAAACGCGACCAGTCCGATGTAGTCTTCAACGCCTCGAATATCGATAAAACTCTCAATGCCATCGAGTGCCAAATCGTCGAGCGTTTGGTCGGAGAAGCGGTTAATGGGTCGTTGCATCGAACCAGACATGTCCAAGGTGAGGAAGATCCACTTCGACTCGATAAACTCTTCCACTTCCTGACGGGCATAACTGATATCGACGATGCTTAACACCAAACACAAATACGCAGCAACAAATAGCAGGGTTTCGTAATGGCGAACGAATGAGGTTGGAGCGATCGTTTCAAAACGACTATCGACGCGTGAAAACGGTATCGTTTCGCGCCAGCGCAGGCCTGCAAGCACAATCAATGGCAGCAGCCCTAGCAGCAGAAATGCCCAAGGGTATGTCAGTTCCAACGAGGTAAACATTACGGATTAGGCACCGTGCTGTTACGGTTGAGTGACTCAGCTGAGCGATGTTTTTCAAGGGTCAACGTTAATTGTGCAACCTGTTCGAGTAATTCATTCGTTTCGACCTGACTAACTGTTTTCGCCAAAGAGTTGTCGAGATGTTGAAGCGTCTGCTGGACCAGTAACCGATATTCGGCGTTGAGATAGGGCTGTAAGTTATTGAAAAAGTGTTGGCTGCCTCCACCCGTAGTGAGACCCTCAGCACCAGCCCAGTCGATGAGATAATAACGCAGCGCCTGACCAACTCGTGCTAAAGATTGTGGCGGCTCAAGTGTCTGTTGCAACTGCTGTAATGCTGTTGTTTCGACCACCACTGTTTGTGGTTGTTGTTGCCGATGCTGCCATTGTCGCCGCAATATCACACCCACACCACTAACAAACAGTACCATCGCGATCAGCGCTCGCAACAGAGTAGAGCGAGGTGGTTGTGAATCATTTTTAGCCGCAACCAGCTGATCTAATTGAGCCGGAACCTGCAGGCGGTAATCACCTTCGGCATCAGGAACTAGTGCTGCCATGCGCACGCTGATTGCTGGGGTAGTGATACGGTGAACTTGGCTGGCATCGCCACTTTCGTTACGGTAAAAAACAGGGATGCGCGGTAACTCAAATTCGCCACTGGCGTAAAGATACAATCGACCTCGGAGTTGAATTGGACTGCGGCGAATGTCCACAGCACTGAGCGGCGTATCGTACTCAATAGCAAACAGATTGCGGAAAACCTGCGCTGGTTTAAGGTTGAGGTTAGCTAGAGTTCCGAGTTCGATCCTTATATCATCGTTAAAATGGATATCGAGGCTGAATGGTATCGCTGCACCAGCGACAGCACCCGGGCTGGCGAGGCTGAAGTTCACAGCAATTGGCGCTTCGACCGCTAGAAGTTTAGGGGTTGCGTGCACCACCTGAACATCTTCTGCTAGGCGATTGGCTGCCTGCCAAGTCGACATGTGACAGGGATCAATTTGAATAACCTCTTCGCGGCCCGTTAAGTCTGCGGAATAATCAATTGCTCCGATTGATTGGAGTAGTTGCTGACGCCGTTGCGGGCGAATCTGACTTTTCCAGCGCACACTGATCCGTTCACCGAGAATCTGGGTTTGCCCATCTATGATCAAGGCCGGTAAAATATAGCGAATCGTCGAATCGTCACTAGCGAGAATGGTATTGATCACCCCATTACGATGGGTCGCTTTAAAACGGTAGAGGCCTAAGTCTGGCTGGGCTGGATTATAAATGACATCGACCAACGCTTCGCCGTAGCGCTGGTTAAATTCGACCATCACCTCTGGCATATCACTGCCTGTCGCAAATACTGCTGTAAAGCGCACCGCTAACCAGTTGTTGTCAATGGTTGGCACCACTGGTTGCCCCTCAGTATCATAAAACCACAGTTCCGCTAGATTCTCCTGCCATACGTGACGCAGCTGATTGCTTTGCGCGACTAGAGGTGATGTTGGCGATGATGGTGATATTTGTGAAGGTGGGGTGGGTTGCTTACACAGCGGAGTTGCTGCTGTGGCTGAACCACAGAATATGGCAACACTGAGCACCAAACAGCCAATAAAGGTGGCACCATGCTTGCCGCCAAGCTTGGCAATGTGCGTCGAGTTGGTGGGGTTAGCAACGTTTTTGAAGCGTGTCATTGAGATAAAATGGATCAAAGCGTCCATGGTGTTTCTCCGTCATCGTGAATAAATAATTCGCTCAGCGTCTTGAGGCCACTCGGCGAACAAATAGATTGTTGATCTTTTGTTGAACATCGCCTGCGCTCACGTCGATCAGCAACGAACTGACTCCGCTGTGATCTAAACTCTGTGCCGTCTGCTGTCGATGTTGCTGCTGTAATCGGTCATAATCACGCCAGCGATTGAGGTCGATAGAACAGGTCTGGCCACTTTCCACATCTTTAATTGAAAACTGACCACCACGAAAACCTTGATGGTTAACCTCGACTCCACTGAGGAGATGGAGTGCTACCAACTCGTGAGCGGGAATTTTTTGGCGTCCCGTTGCTTCAGTGACCCCTTGTAATTCATCTAAATTATGTTGGAAGTCGGATAAAATGATACCGAGACAACTGGGTAGTTTCTGTTTCATAAACCGTAGTGCTGGCCGCAAACAGGTGCGGCGTACGTCAGCACAGTGAGTCATCGATAATTGTTTGGCAATGCGCTGGACCTGGCGAGGATCGGCACTGGGGGGCAGATAATGCTCCACTCCCTGGGCGTACAACAAGAGGCCACAACGATTATTCTCCTGTATTGCCGCCTGAGCCATGGAGAGTGCAATGTCACGCTGCATCTCTCGTTTACCACCTTGTTGCATTGATGGACTGATATCACAGATCAGCATGAGAGTGTAGGCCGCGTCACGAGCAAATTCGCGTACATAAAGGTTTCCCGTACGCGCCCGTGCCTTCCAATCGATATGACGAAAGCTGTCGCCCCGCTCATAGGGGCGTAGTGACCACAACTCGTAGCCAACGCCCTTATTTAGTCCTGTCCAATCACCACTGGTTTCTTCACGTGGTGGATATTTTAGCTGCAGGTTTAAAAGATATTTTGGTTTCATCTTTGCCCCGCTAAAGGTTACAGAGCACGTGAATGATTCGAGTGATCGATCACATCTGCTACAGCGAAGGGGGAAACCGTCGCCACCACGGCTTGGAGGATATCGCTCTCACACACTCCTTCAAGAATGGCGGCATCGCTTAATATCAGACGATGACCGAGTACTGGAACAATGCACGCATCGACATCATCAAAACTGACATAGTTGCGGCGCTGTAAAAATGCGTAACTTTTGCAGTAAGCGACCAAATGTTCCGCTGCACGTGGCGAATTACCGACCTGTACATAACATGACACCATGCTCGGTGCCGTGCTATTTTCAGGACGCGTGCGCTGGCAGATGGTTAAAATGTAGTGAATCACCTCTTTAGTGAGTGAAACGTTGTTGGCCACATAGTCCTGAATAAATACTGCTTGTTCTGGTTGCAAGATTTTCTCTAACGACTGATCGCCAGCCTGAATTCCTTGACCACGGCTGGTTAGCAACGCCGCTTCGTGGTGTGACTGAGGGTAAGTGATGGTTATTTTGGCCATGAAACGATCAAGCTGAGCCTCAGACAGGGGATAGGTTCCCAGCTGCTCAACGGGATTTTGGGTTGCTAGCACCATAAACAGTTCGGGGAGCGGATAGTTATCGCTATCGACACTTACTGCTTGTTCTTGCATCGCTTCGAGCAGTGCAGATTGAACCTTGGGCGAGGCCCGGTTGATCTCATCGGCAAGTAAGATGTTGCAAAACACCGGACCCGCATGGAAAACAAAGGTACTCTGGCTTTCATCGTAAACCATGGTGCCTGTGACATCGCTGGGTAACTTATCGGGGGTAAACTGAATGCGGTGATAATCACCACCGATGGTTCGCGAAAAAGTTGCCACGGCCAGACTTTTTGCTAAGCCGGGAACCCCTTCAAGTAAAATATGTCCACGCGATAGCATGGCGCACAGAATCGCTTCCACCATTGGTTGTTGACCGACAATCACCGTCGCAATCTGTTGACGAATCTGCTCTAACTGGGTGTAATACGTTGCCGCTGTGGCGTCCAGTTGCTCTGATTGATGAGATTGTATCTCTGACATCAAATTCCATCCTTCACGCTTTAAGTTGACCGTTTCAATTTCGGCCCTTAGACAGGTTCGCCACGTTGCCAACAACGCGCTAGAAATAGATAAACTTCTTGCGATCTCGAATGATCAAATAGAGGAAAAATGGTCCTCCAAGCAGGGCGGTTAGTACGCCGATTCGTAAACCACCACTGGCGACAATTCGTACCAAGCAATCCGCGTAAACCACCATCACTGAGCCGAGCAAACCTGATGCTGGCAACAAAATTCGGTTGTCAGAGCCAACGAAGCTACGCATCATGTGTGGGGCAATCAAGCCGACAAAGCCAATGCCACCCGCCACAGCNNCCCGCCACAGCAATGGCACCACCGGTAAGCAGAGCTGAAAAAAACAGTAAAAAATTACGCGACAGGCCGACGTTAACACCAAAATTTCGCGCCTGCTCTTCACTGACCATAATGATGTTCAGATCGCGAGCAAACAGCAGTGAACCGAGTAGGGCGACCACTGCTATGACCGCAATGATCAGTACATGTTCCCATGAACGGTTGTTTAAATCGCCCATCAGCCAGCTCACCACTTTACGCGCCATATCGAACTGTTCAGTGGATAAGATAATCACCACCGAGGTCATCGCAGTAAAAATGGCGTTAAATGCGATTCCGCCTAACAACAGAGTGTAGCGGGATGTCAGACCACCCGTGGTGGCAATGCCGAGCACCACCAGTAGCGACAAGAAAGCCATCGCCACTGAAAATAGTGGCACCACATAGATACTTCCTGAAGCCAAACCTAAATATATTGCTAATACGGCACCAAGAGCAGCGCCAGAGCTAGTGCCGATAATTCCCGGACTGGCCATTGGGTTTTTGAAAATCCCCTGCATGATCGCTCCAGCACAGCCGAGGGAAAATCCGACCAGTACGCCGGTAAGGGTGCGTGGAATTCGTCCATACCAGATGATCGCCGTAGCTGGGTCGCTGCTGGGGGTAGATGCTCCGAACAGCATTTCGTACGTAATGCGAACAATTTTAGCGAGTGAAATCTCCCACGGGCCAATGGTTACAGATAACAAAACACCGAACCCCAGAACCACGAGCACCACTAAAAGTGAAGCCACCGTCCGTAGCCGTTCATTTTGCCAGAAACGGCTACTTTTCATAGAGAACGCCTCCCAGATAATTGAGACTTGCAACGGTGTACTGGGAAGAAGCCATCAAATAAACGCTGGGGATGGTACGGATGTTTTTATTCTGAACAGCTTTGGCGCTAGCGAGAATCGGCTGACCGAGTAAGTGCTTATCGAGACCACTGTCTTCAGGAATGATGATAATATCGGGATCCCACATGAGTACTGTTTCGTAACCAATTTGCTTGAAAAATTTAATGCCATTTTTGGTTGCCACGTTTTCGATCCCTAGGGTGTTGCACAGCGAATCAAAGGTGCTATTCGCGCCAGCAACAAATCCCATACGATCATAATAGAGTACCCGCACTGGTTTTCCGTCTAAGCGCTGCTTGACGATCTGTTGAATCTTGGCGACGCTGTTTTGCATGGTTGTCACTAAATGCCCAGCGCTGGCTTCGGCATCAACCAACGTGCCAATGAAACTTATTTGACGTTCGATTGAGGGTATATCACCAAAAAAACCCATCTCAACAAATGGGATATGCGACAGCGTCAGCCGGTTTTTAAACGAAGGTGAGGAGTAGTAGGTGGTCAGCACCAAGTCAGGACACTGGCCAATAACAATTTCAGCATCTTCGCGGCCATAAGTTGGTACCGAATCTGGTAGTTGGTTGGCTAAAAATGAGTAACTGGGGTTACGACAACTTTCGTGAACTGAAGCGATCCGTTCATGTTCTGTGATCGCCCATAACACTTCAGTCAGGCCAACAGCATGGGGAATGATGCGTTGAGGTTTATGATCGACCGTGAGTGTGACCTGTTCATTGGTTAGGCTATCATCGACAACGTTCCAGCGTTGATGGTTGTACTCTAGCAAACGTGGATAGTGTTGAACATTGTGCTCTGGCTGATGGGCATCACTCAAATCAGCTAAAAGTTGTTCCATATTGATGGGGAAATCGGGGGCAGTATCAGCTGCCATTGCCGTCATGGTTAACGATGGCGCGCCGACAAGCAGCACAATCATTAGGCACAAGCCAACAAATAGTCCTTTATTGTGCGTAGAACAACAATGATGTGCCATGTGCTGTTGTGCTTTCCTCAATTTCGACATTGAAGACCTCCCGAATATGTTCTGAGCTAAATGCCTGTTCGGCGCAGCCCTGATAGTATAGTTGACCTTGGCGTAGCATCGTCAAGGTGTCGCAATGGCGGCGAGCCAAGTCGAGATCGTGGATGTTCATCAAGATGGTCTTGCCCTGTTTTTTGAGTAGACCTAACAGTTCCATGATTTGCAACTTGTGCTGGATATCCAGTGCGCTGGTTGGTTCATCGAGTAAAATGATTGGTGCTTCAGTCACCAAGGCCCGAGCGATGCTAACCAGTTGGCTTTCACCGCCAGAAAGTTGATTGATATACCGATCACGAAAGTGGTCTGTATCCGTTACACGCAGGGCTTGATCAATGATCTCAATATCGTGATTTTGTAACCATTGTAGGCGATGAAGATGGGGATGACGACCCATCGACACAAAATCGAATACCCGAATTGAAAAATCAATCCGCGATTCCTGTGGTACCAGTGTGACCAGTTGACTTAACTCACGACGGCTGATTTGCCGTTGGTCACGACCTGCTATGTGCACTGTTCCGCTGTTGGCTTGCCATATCCGGCAGATTGTCCGCATCAGTGTCGATTTTCCGGCACCATTGGGGCCGACAATGCCATGTATCTGTCCTGGCTCAAAATCAGCGTTGATATTGTCCAAGATTTTCTTGGAGCCAATGCTATAACACAAATTACGTATCTGAACGATGGAATCGCTCATACTTAACTCAGCTCCTGCTGGCGCAATCGTAACCGCCAAGCCAGCGGTAACGCAAACTTAGATGGTAACGCTACAACAAATGCTGCACCAACAATGGTGAACATCAGTGGACCATCTAATTCGACACCCGACAAGCCAGAAATTGCCGTGGTTCCCCACAACATTACCATACTTGTCACCAGATGGATATTCTGTGACATGGCATGAATACCCCAGAAGTTTTGGGCAAGGCGTGAATGAGACTGATTGCGTAGTTTTATTTCGATCAACTTAAACCACAGCCGACCTTCAACAATTTGAGCGGCACCACTGCACACGTGATGGAGGAGGTAGAGCAGGATCAAAACATACTTACCATAACTGTTGCCACTAAAAAAATTCTCGAATATCGGTGGGTAGCATAGGACTAAAAATAGGATTCCTAGGGATTCACCGAAGGCCACAAACACCATGCCGCGCACCAAACTACGCAACTGAATAAAGCTGTTAGAGATGGTTTCGATATGATCAATAAAGCTCGAAATACGGGCGTTGCTGATCACCACAATCGCTGGGTAGATATACTTAGTCAATACCCCCATGATCGCGGCAACTTTGTATTGACTCTCGGCCATACTGAACATGCTGTAAAGAATCGCCCCTTCGAGGATACTTTTAGCGATGTTGAACAGCAAGGTTCCTAATTCACCGTAGCGATAAAAAGGAACCGTTACTAAGGCGTGAAGCCATAGCTGGATTTTGTGAATGAGATCACCTGTTAAGGACAGGCGTGCAGGTTGAGAAGGGGAAGAACCAGCAGAGGTCTCTGACATAAATAAACCTTCCTTGCGCGGGATAAAGAAGACGGTTAATTCATCCACGAGACTGTTGAATAGTGCAGTCTGCAACTGCATTGTTCGACAAGCTCCTAGTGATAAAAAAAGGGGGTAGGGCCAAATGGTTCTTTTTCTTAGAACCTTTGGTCAGCCGGAAAGAAGCTCCGGCTGACCAAATTCTGTAGAACGATTTACATTTTTTTCATCAGTGCTACGGTTTCACGCGCAGCATCTTTAGGGTTCAGACCTGTGTCAGAGATGCCGGAAACAACCTTAACCGAGTCGTGATCCATTGTGCCAGCCTTACACCAGACATTTTGACCACCATTAGCGATATAGGCAGAGAATGCGTGGTGACCAGAACCTGGACGCTCGCCAATGATGTGAACAACCATACCGGCCTCACCACAGTTGGTAAAGATGTTCTCGCCAACCTGATAACCCGCACGAACACGGCCACCGGTAATGACGATATTTTCCTTAGCAACGCTAAAACCTGCAGCCTTGAGAAGCTTACGCATCTCTTGGAGGTATGGTGTCAAGTGACCTTCATCCATAACAGCTTTAGAATTGAGACCGTCAGAGATAGCAAACACGACATCAGGAGAGTTGTTACCCCAGCTGTTGCGAAGCTTACCGAGGGTGGCAACCGCTTCCTTGCTGAGGATTTCACCTTTTGATGGTGCAGAGATGTAATCTTCGCGATCATGAACAGTGGTCTTGATCGATACAGCATTAGGGATTGAAGCGATAAAGTCTTCTGACATTTCTGTCCATAGACTTACCTTGGCATCATCGTAAACAGCGTGAACTTCTTTATCCAATTCAGGATTAAGGTCCCAAATGTTTTCACCGTAACCCATAGCTAAATCAACACCATGGCTTAATACTGTGTCGATTTCAGTCTGTGCTTCGGCATAGATAGCTTGTTGGCTACGAGTGTCGCCTTTTGCCAGTTGGAACTGATAATAAACCCACTTAATGTCGCCAAAGTACTTAGTAGGCTTGCCATCAGCATCAATGACTTGGATTTTCTTGAAAAAGTCCCAAATTGGATCATTTACTTTAAAGTCAAACTGCTCACGTAAACGAACATGATCTTGGTACTGAGTTGTCAAGTAGCTAAGCATTGGATCGTTACGAGTTGGCAGTGCCATCAGGTATGCTGGGTTCGCTGGAGCAATCTGATCTTGACACCAAGCAAGATCATCCAATGTTACAGGCATGTGCAATGTAGAGCAGATATCGAGACCTAAGTTCAGGCCGTGCAATTTACCCATAGCGATATCTTCGAGGCAGCAACGAACGAGCTGCTCACGAGTTTTGAAAACCTCAGGACCAATAAATCCAGCAACGTCATTGAGGTGAACCCAAGCGCCCTGACCGTCGGTTTGACCGGCAGCAACATACTGAGCAAGAGCACGGGCAAAGCCGTACTTACGTGATTCATGAACCACCATGTCGAAACCGTGGCCATGACCGTTAGTGAAGTCAGCGCCTTGACCTGTTTCAAAGTACAGGCCATATTTACCTTTACGGCCCTTGGCGTAATCGACCATCCCTTGAACTGTGAGGCCAAAGGTTTTGTTAGCACTTTCAGTGCCAGCTAAAGATTGGAACCACAATGCGGTTGAACCGGGGTGGCTCTTTTCGATTGCTGCTTGAACGTCGATATGTACCAGAACACACCAAGGCATGTCTTTTTCAAGACCAAAAGTGGTCAGCATATCTTTGAGTTGAAGCTCAACCTTGAGAACAGATTCTTCAGTACTGTCAACAGGGTTGGTGCCTAATAGTTGGTCGCCAACAGCGAAAGCCCACGCATTGAGAACTTGCCATTTGATATCAAGAGGATCATCAGTTGGTGAGTTAGGCTGAACACGAGCACCTAAATAACCTTTTGCACCGAGATTACTGCCAGGAAGGGCAATAAATACCTTTTGACCAAAAGCAATCAGCTCTTGGTTGGACATCAGCTTAACAACACAACCAATGGCATCACTATCAAGGCCGTACATGATGCTCTTAATTGCAGCTTCGTCGCTTGAGAGTAGAAATGTTTTCAGCTCACCAATGGTCCAACCTTTAACTTGTTGATACTGAGCGAGATCAATCGTTTCCCAGATCAACTTTTGCACGCCATCTTCAAACATCACGGAATCATGAATAAAGCTGATTTGTGTGTTAGCGAGCAACTTACGGGCATTCTCACGAGAAAGCTCGTTGTCAGCGGCGACACCGATAGTCTCATCGCCCTCTTTAAATGCATTCGCTGCACCAACAATTTGCTTGTAAAGTGTGTAGTCCAAGGTGCCCTTGGTGCGCGTCACATATTGACCCACATCTTCGCCCGCCTTAATAGTCGGGATGGAAACGGCACCAGCAAAGCCAGCTACGAGCAGTACTAGGCTCATTGCTCCGCCAATTGCTAGTCTAGATATCTTTACCATTGGTTCTACCTCCTTGAGGTTATTTGGTAGGATTGCGGTCTTTCCCCACCATGCGATCTGTAATACCAGAAACGGAGGATCCGCGATCCCCGGCTGATTAAAATAATCGCCTAACGTCCTTTGGTCGCCGTTTCCCACATCTCGTTAAATGCTTTTTCAGTCTCTGGGCTCATAACGCGCCACAAAGCAACCGTTTTAAAGTACTCGTTATCACCTACGTGGAACATTGCTTTTTCTTTAGCGTTTAACAGATCTCCAACACTGACTACCGCTGGGCTTACCCCTTGGCTTTTGACTACATCAGCTTGATTCTCAGGATTTAACATGAAATTGATCCACTCTTCAGCGAGTCGTTTGGTCAAACCTTCAGCGGCGCTGGTGATATACCATGCATCAACCCAAGCGGTTCCGCCCTCTTTAGGTGTTGCNNGTTGCGATCAACCAGTTACCACCATCAAGGTTTGCGTGTTGTGCTGCAAAACCCCAGGTAGTCGCTAAAGATAGAGTTGGAAAACCTTTAGGATCTGCGGCGCCATCCCAAAGAGTCTTCGCATTCTGACCAAGTACATTCAGTTTGGTTTGAATTTTAGCCCGATCTAGTTTGTCGATATCAAAAATTTCATCATAGCTGTAACCCAGTGATAACGCAGTGATCCAAACATTAACCATTGGGAAATTGTTGTTCGCTGTGTACTGACCTTTGTATTGAGGCGCCCACAAAACATTCCAACTTGTTGGGGTCGTCTTAACGACATCAGCATTGTATGCCAAACCGTAAGGGCCACAATTGTAAGGCACACCATAGCGCTGGCCTGCGTAAATTGGAGTGGTATCTTCGAGGAACACCGGCAACAGTTTTTTCATGTTAGGAATGTTAGCTGGGTTCACCGTTTGAAATAGTGGATTAGCTGTATCAAAGCCATAGAATTGAGGTTTTTTAGGTAATTCGTATGGTGGTGAAATAAGATCAGCTGTGCCATTCTTTGCCGCAAGATAAAACTCATCTTGATCGGTTGGGTTTGTAACCTCNNGGTGCGGCGTAGCCAGCCCAGCAATTGATTCTCAACACTTCACTGTTAGAAGGAGCAGGAGCTTCTTCTGGAGCCTTTGACATAGCAAAAGCAGGTGCAGTTAATAATGCTGCACTGATTGTCAGAGCGGCAATTTTTAAGAGTTTACGCATCCTGAATCTCCTTTTTGTGCGTTAATACAGGTAACAGAAACAAAGCGCCGAAGAAATTCTTCGGCGCTTTGTAGTGAATCTAATTACATTGAGTAAGATAGACCACTCATGACCCATGCTTCGTTCTCATGATTCGAGTCGTTATCACGTAGTGCATCAAGGGTTACACTGTAGTTGGCTGATACATACATTGCAACGCCATGACCTAGATCAACTGAAACGCCAACTGATAGAGGCAGATCAGAGAAGCCAGCATCAAAATCATTATCGTAATCCATGTAGCCGATGCCAATACTACCAAACAACTCAGCAGTTTCGGTCAAAGACTTTGCGCCATCAAATGCTAGCTTGGCATAGATGCCATCATTTGAGTCGTTATCAAAGTTATAGTAAACATAAAAGCTTGTTGACAGATAGTCGTTCAACGCGGCACTGATACCACCATAAAACTCTTGATCTCTAAAACCATCGTCCCAAGCATTCCCAGGTAGATAGTAGTAGATGTAACCAAGTTCTAAACTCAGCGTATCATTGAGGTCATAGGTTCCGTAAAGGACGTAGTCAAATTCGTCCCAGGTGTTATCATCACCAGCAGCATAATCACCATCGACCGTACGATAGTCAGCCCAAAACAGGCCGTGGACTGCCAATTTGTCGGTGATCGCAAAGCCGCCATCAATCCACGGTTGCACTGCACCATTGTCGTCACCAATCAGGTCCATACCACGCCAGATGTAACGACTGGCATAGTCGACACCTGCATCTACGCTAAATTTCTCTCCAGCCATTGCTGTACCAGATAAGCACACCAGTACTAACAACATCAGTGAAATTTTCTTCATCCAATTTCCTCCCATACTTTGTTACCTCCCAAAATGATATAGAACTACTAAATCCGTGTAACACCGTTGTTACAACGTATTTTTAGAGCTGTAATTTCAGTTAGCTTCAAACTTTACTCGCGTAAACATATTATCTATAGTTTAACTACAGAGCATGGAACATGCCAAAGTATAGCGTAGTAATTTAGATTGTCACGTAAACGCCTAAAATACGCCCAAAATACGGATGTATACGTCAATACTATTGTGGTTTCACTATATTATGCTGAATGGTAACAATATGGGGAAAGGGGTGTGCGGTTTTGAAACAGCTGTATTAGATTGGGGCAAGCCCCCAGTGCGTGCGGATGTACTTCGTATACCGATTGGTAGTTTTAGGGGGAATAATTAACAGTTTGAGTTGCCAAACGTATTTGGGGCATGAACAAAATGTCCATGCCCCAGTTGAGTGTTTTGATCCACGCTGACTGTGTTTGTTATTGAAAACGATTTTTAGCCACAGATAACGCGCGCAATATCTAAATCAAATTCTTTAATCTTTCGGTAGATGGTATTACGGCTGATACCGAGCATTTGGGATGCCTGAACGATATTGCCTTCAGATTGTTCCAGAGCTTGAATAAGTAAATCTCTCTCCATGTCTTTAAGGGGACGGACAAGGCCAGAGCATACGTTACCCTTTTCTTGATCACTGGAATCTAATTCCATCAGTTCTGGAGTTAATATGCCATCTTCACCAACCATATTAAGAGCGCGTTCTATGGCATTTTCTAGTTCACGAATATTACCCGGCCACGGGTGAGCATGGCAAGCTCGTAAAAATGGTTCGGTAATTTTAATGTCACGACGCCCCAAACGGGTCGATAATTTCTTTACGAGCGACTCAACGAGAATTGGAAGGTCGTTTAAACGTTTTCTTAGTGGTGGAATCTGTAACATAATGACATTGAGTCGGTAAAAAAGGTCTTCACGGAAATTCCCTGCCGCCATCTCTTTTTTTAGATCTTTGTGGGTTGCCGCAATAATACGGATATTAACTGGAATTTCGGTTGATGAACCAATGCGTGACACTCTTCGTTCCTGAATCACCCGTAAGAGCTTTACCTGAGTGTACATTGGCATATCGCCAATCTCATCAAGGAACAGGGTGCCACCGTCCGCCATTTCAAACTTACCAGCTTTTCCACCCTTTGATGCGCCAGTAAAAGCCCCATCAGTGTAACCAAATAATTCGCTTTCAATTAAAGTTTCAGGCGTTGCACTACAGTTGATGGCAACAAATGGTTTGTCACGTCGTGGGCCAAGGGTATGAATGCTTTGAGCAAACATCTCCTTTCCCGTGCCACTTTCACCGCAAAGCAGCACCGTTGAAGGGCTTGCTGATGCGATCTTGGCGCGCCGCTTAGTTTCCTTAATCAGCGGACAGTTTCCAATAATATCGTCGACCATGTAACGCGCAGGGAGCGGAATAACAACCCTGCGTGGTTGATTCTTGGTGCCCTTTTGGTAATTTTTAAATACCGCTACGGCACCAATGCAATTGCTGAAATCGTCGTAAAGTAGTCGACCAGAACTGTAGAATTTACGGTTGTTTTTTTCAAAAACTACCTCTTGATTTTCATAACTGGTTCCAGTAGTTAATAACCCTAAAATAGGTGTTGCTTTGCTTAAAATTTGGCTGACGTGGCAACCGATCGCATCACTGGCCGTTGTCTCAACCATATGTGCTGCGGCTTCATTTAACTGGGTAACAATACCCTTCGTATCGACAGTCATTAACCCTTCAGACATGGTATTAATAATTGTTTCAGAATATTTATATGCTGAAAAAAGTTTATGATTGGCACGATGCAAACGGAATTGGTTTTCGATCGCATTGGCTCCGGCGACCACCATTCCCAACGTATGGTCATTGGCATGATGATATTCACCCGTCATATTTAAAACACCAATTAATTGTCCATTTGGATCAAAAATAGGCGCGGCTGAACAGGTCATCAAGTGATTCGTTTCACAAAAATGCTCCACAGCATGGATATGCAGTGGCCGGCGCTCGACCAAGCAGGTACCGATAGCATTGGTACCCTTATACGATTCGCTCCAATTTGCCCCAGCGCACATCTGTTCGTCATCAGCACTACCTAAATCCTCATGGTTCCCCATGATTGACAGAACATAACCATCTTCATCAGCTAGAACAACTTTAAAGCCCG
>LGVF01072596.1_pt1 | contig 26677 bp, 25 predicted proteins | sample 469901 | NCBI WGS metagenome assembly LGVF01 (sample SAMN03893561, study PRJNA290197) | marine sediment metagenome | material: sediment; isolation source: combined push core samples #3730, #5133, and #5579 collected at Hydrate Ridge | place: Pacific Ocean: Hydrate Ridge
GCACTAAAACCGGTGGTCGCGGAAAACCCGTCAAAGAGGGATTTGAGGTCGTCAATATCGACCAAGTCCCAGATGGTGAAAGAACCGATAGGCATATTGTTGTCCCCGATGAGGTGAATAATGACTCAGGGCGTTGGACGTTGTGCGGATCGTTCAGGTATTCATAGCGTTAATAGTTCACATTTTCTCGTTAGAATCAACAAAAAAGCAGCTTCTCCCCTGCGAGCCATCGAAAATCTTCCGTGAGGCCTTGTTGAATAGCTGCTCTGTTCGTCTCGATCCTCATGTTTTGGCTTGGTTGATTCGTCGTTTCTGGGTCTTTGCTGACTTGTGCGGGAGCCGGAGTGAAGCGTATACTGAGGAAGAAATCGGCGTTCAAGGTGCAGCCACAGAATTGAGAAATGACACAGATGAACAATAAAAATGAGTTAAAAACAGGACAAAAATTGCTGATGCTGCCGAATGGTGCACGTTCAGTGTTGCTCCATTCTTGCTGTGCGCCCTGTTCTGGTGGGATTATGGAGGCCTTGCTGGAAGCAGGTCTGGAGGTGACGCTCTTTTTCTATAATCCTAATATTCATCCCCGCTCAGAATATTTGCTGCGCAAACAGGAGAATCAACTCTTTGCTGAGAAGCTTGGCATTCCTTTCGTTGATGGTGATTATTTACCGGATCAATGGCTTGAAGATGTCAAGGGGCTGGAATTGGAGTCGGAGCGAGGTAGCCGTTGCAGTCTCTGCTTTACCCTGCGTCTGGAGGCGACTGCTCGTTGTGCCGCCGAGCACGGCATCCCGTTGATCGCCACCACCCTCGGTATTTCTCGCTGGAAGGATTTATCCCAGGTTAATGGCTGTGGTCGGCAGGCCGTGGCCAAGTATCCCGGGGTTGGCTACTGGGATTGCAATTGGCGTAAGGGGGGCGGTTCGCAGCGTATGATCGAGATTTCCCGGCGCGAGGGATTTTATCATCAGGAGTATTGCGGTTGCCGCTACAGTTTGCAGGAGACTAATCGTTGGCGACAGGAGCGGGGGCGGCCACTGGTTGAGCGGGAGTTGGGGGAGTGAGTTGGTAATGTAATTGTCTGGTTGAATTGTGAGGGTCAAAACCGGCGGGTCGCGGCCCGCCNNTTGTCCAAGCCAACAAAAAGTAGGCAAAAAATGGCTGCCACTGCGTGGAGCATGCTGGCACGTAGGTAAGGAGAAGGCTAACTACCCTAGAGTCATTCCACAGCGGTAGTAATTTCTTTGCGCGGCCCTTTCCCGACAGTTAGTTGCTAAAACGATCGTCCGAATCTCTTCCTAACGGTGATCGAAGGGGCTGTTGGGTTTAAAAAACCATAACGCATATGCAACACCGCTATGATTGCCTCTGCCGATCGCTTGCCTGCACGCTGTCCCAGTGACAGGGGAGCCGCCAACGAAGCGGCTTCTCTTCAATTCAGTAACATAGGAGCATCGATTTGATAACCTTCGCGACAGAAGTCCGGCGACAGCCAATCTGTCTTTCTTTGGTTACTTTATTTAGACTAGTAAAGAAAGTAACCCGGCTGGCCGGCCGGGACCGGCGAAGTTGATCTAAAGTTTGCAGCTTTTAGCTAGTCACAGGCAAAAAACAAGACCGGCGGGTCGCGTCCNNTCCTTTTTCTCCAGGCGGCAACAAAAAGGAAGCAAAAAGTGCCTTGCCACTGCGTGGAGCATACTGTTACGGATGTGTGGAGAAGGCTAAAAACTCTTGAGCCATCTCGCAGCGGCAGCAATTTCATTGCACGGCTCCTCTTCCGAAAGGTGGCTGCTAAAACGATTGGTTCGATTCACTTCTCAGCAGTGATCGGCGGTGCTGTTGGGTTTGAAACCAACAACGCATCTGCAACGTCGCTGCGTTATCCTTTGCCGCTTCCGGTGAAGTTGAAGAGTTAACTGAAATCCAGCAACCTGCCGTCAATTCACCCGCACCAATCCCCGCTAGCTATCAGCCGCAGCCCAACGGCTGGGCGGTTATACAGATAACACCAGGCGACCACCTTCGTTTTGTCTTCCCGCTCAACGGTAACCCGGCAGCGCTGGTACTCCCGCGGTTCCGGGTAATCCTCCCCCGCCTCTTCATAGACATCCAGCGTGGCCAGCAGAGAATCTGCTTCCAGCAGCCGATAGAGCTCGCCGACCACCTGTCCGTCGTCTCTATCTGAGCATATCGCGCCGGGATAACCCTTAACCTCATAGAGCTGGCCCCTCATGTGCCCTCGGCCGACCAGCTTTGCCCCCTTTTCCAGCAGGCGATGGGACGGGTGACCGGCACCCTGGCGGAGGGTGCCGTAAACAAAAAGCAGGTCCGTCTCGCCGATCATCCGTTCTTGTTAAGATGCTGCTGCAGAAAAGTGGCAAACAGGCTGTCAAAGAGTTGCAGGCCAGTTTCCAGCAGGTACATGCGCTCGAAAAACAGGGCTTCTTTTTCCCGTTCTTCATCGACCATGTCATCCTTCTCCAGCTTCACAGATGGGCAGCGGAAAGAGCCGAACTGAAACATCTCGCCCTTGAGGGTTAGTTTCCACTGCAATTCTTCTTTTTCGAGATGCAGAGTCGCTTCGCAGATACTCTTGCGGTTCTCCAGGGCGGCCAGGACCTCATCAAATTTGTTTTGCGGACCGGCTACGGTGACCTTCTGCTTGCCTTCCTCGTCTTCCCCCTCCAGCACCAACCGATCATTGATGTAGGCGACGAAGCCTTCGTTGGCCTGGGCGGGGCCGTCGCAGCTGATCTTGTAGTTGGAGTCGGAGTTCATGGTCCTATCGACCAGCCAGCAGAGGAATTCCCAGCCGAGCCAGCGGTTGTCCTGAATCAGGTCGAGTACCGTGTCGTTGGTCGCTTGGTTGGCTTTGCTCAAGGCCGGATGCAACGCCTCGTTGACCGCCTGCTGGGCGCGGGCGTAGGGGTGCAGGGCCACCAGCCGTAGACCGTCGAAAGTGGTCTTGAACAGGGCCTCGAACTCTTCGACCACCTGGCCGTTGAGGGTCGCCAGGGTCAGCAAATTGCGGCGGGTGTCCCAGACGGCGTCAAAGGTGGTGGGGGTCGGCAGGGTCTTGGCCAGCAGGGAGCCGCGGACCGCATCACGCAGCTCTTCGCGCTTTGGTTTCGGTACCCGTTTCAGGCCGGGGTTGGCCGCCAGAAACTCCGCTTCGGCCCTCTCTAAATGGGCCTTGAGCAGTCCGGCCGGAACGCGGCGCCGGTCCCGACGCAGGGTAAAGGTCAGATAAGGGTCTCGCGAAAAGCGACCGGCCTCATTGAAGTCGGCGGCTTCGAAGTCGTCGACTTCGACCCAGCCGACAGAAAGCTCTTCGGTGGAATGTTCGATATCCTGAAAGGCGTTTTTTGCCAGACACTCTCCAGCCCAGACGGCGAGTTCCCCTTCGGGAAGGGTTCCGGCTACCTGAAACTGGCAACAGCTGATGGTATTGGCGAGGATGCCCATGGCATGACTCCTGTTATGAAAAGGTCCCCGGCGGTGGTTGCTGCCGGTCATTGATAATCGACGATGGTGCGTAAGGGTTTTTACCGTTCTTTGGCCGCAGGGGCAAGGACTTTTTGATGGCGTTGCAAAAAGTCCGACCTACTGCGTTACGGCGTTTTTTCAGGACCTTGACATGCTAGATGTATGCCTTCATCCCTGAAAAACCACCAAGCCTTGTAGGACGAAATTTTTGCTTGGCCATCCTGTAAGTTTTTGCGAGTGCATCACTTTTTGCCGTGGTCATTTTTTGACAAGGGGAATCGATTGGCCTTATACTCGCTGAGTAATTATTCTACTCACCAAGGAATCCCATGGACCCCTTCATTTCTGCTCAGCTGGTTCTGCTTACCAACCGAATCAACGCTTACGGCAAGGAGAATCTCGACGATATTTTGCATGCTCTGGCCGAGGCGGTACATCTCATTACCGGCCGCAGCAGCTGCCGGGTTTACCTCGAAGACCTGACCAGCGGTAGCTTGATTTGTGCTCTGGCCACCGGTCGTCAGGCCGAGGCGATTCGCCAGCAGAGTTTTGCCATCAATACCGTCGACTGTGTGGTTTCCCAGGTCTATCACAGCCACGAAGAACAGCAAATTGCCGATCTGAAGACAGCGGGCATCGAACTGGAGCGGGAGCTGGCCGAACGTTTCTCTATCCGCGCTAGCTACTACCTGCCCCTGCATCATCATAGCCGGGCGGTGGGGGTGCTGTGCATCGACAGCCGCCGCAAAAACCAGCTCCTTGAGCCGGAGCAGAGCCTGCCGCTGAGCAGTTTTATCGATGGCATCATGCCGGCCATCGACCAGGCGCGACTCTATCATCAACAGATGGTCCTGGCCCGCTGGGTCGACGAGGCGAAGAAAAAGGAGGCGGCTTTCTGCATGATGCAGTCAGCGGTGCGGCTTATCGATAAGCTGGCTTTGGCGGCGGTATTGGTGCCCTGTCCGGTGGGTAGCGAAAACGGCGAGGAGATGCTGCAGATTCTAGCTTCCTTCGCCGGGCAACGGGAAGACAAGCAGGCTTACGAAACCCAGAAGCTCATCGATCTTAGCCCCGGCAAGTCATTGCTCAGCCGCTATATCAATAGCAACGGGGTAATTGTTGATGAGACCCTGTTGGAACCTCTGTATCTGCCGACCCTGTCCGAGGAGTTTCTGCAAAAGCGCTACCTGACTGAGGAGCTCGGCTTGCGCTCCCTCTATGTGGTACCCCGTTACGACCCTCGCACCCGGCGGGTCATTTGCCTGGTCAACTATTACAGCCGGGGCAGCGAGCATTTTACCGAATTTGAAAAGGGTCTGCTGGAGGCCCATGCGGAGATGGCCCAGCGGGTTATTCAGGAAATCGGTGACGAGCACATGGAAATTCAGGTGCTGGCCGAGATCAACGATCTGTTGCAGGAGAAGTTCGAAGGTGTCTCACTCTTTCTCAATAGCGTGCTGTCCAAGGCCACCGAGCTGATTGGCGCCGATGCGGGCAGTATCGCCCTGGTTCGCAAGACTGAAGATGAGCGCTGGCTGGTGGTGGAAGAAGCGGACGGAACCCTGGTCGGGGCCAAGAGCAAGCAACGGCTGAAAAAACACATACCGCTGCTGCGCATCGGCGGCAACGAGCTACCACCGGAATATCGCAGCATGACCGGCTTTGTAGCCGCCAGCGGTCGGCCCTACCTGGTGGCCGACAGCGTCGAAGAGAAACGGGCCGGCGGCTATTATTGCGAGATCACCGACATCATTCGCAGCGAGCTAGGCGTACCGGTGATCTGCGAGGATGAGGTGATCGCGGTCATCTGCCTCGATAGCCTGCGCCCCTATTATTTTACTGACGAACACAAGCGTATTTTGCAGATCATCGGTCGTATGATCGCTCGCCACCTGGCGGATATGCTGTATATCGAGCAGCTGACCAGCGAGGTTCACCGGCTCGGTAGCGACGCCGGCTACAAGGACCCCAAGGTCTCCTCGTACAAACTCGGCAACCTGATCGGCAACTCGGCCAAGGCCGATGAACTGGTCGACTTCATTCAGCGGGTTACGCCGCCGCTGTTCAATCGCATCACCATGTGGCTCAACAGCGATGTGCGCGAGGCGACCCTGGGGTTGCCCTCTCTGCTTATCACCGGGGCCACCGGCAGCGGTAAAGAATTTTTATTCAACAATGTCTATTCGCGGCTCAACGAATTTTATCGGGAGAAGATCAGCGACAAGGGCGAGCTGCCGGTGAAAAAGACCAACATCGCCGCCTACAGTGGCGAGTTGACTTACTCGGAGTTATTCGGCCATAAGCGCGGCGCCTTTACCGGTGCCCACGCCGATCGCAAGGGCATTCTCGAAGAAGCTCACGGCGGTCTGGTGTTTCTCGACGAGATCGGCGACGCCGACCCCAAGACCCAGGTACAGTTGCTGCGATTCCTCGATAACGGCGGCTTCGTGCGTCTCGGCGAGAACCTGACCCGTTACGCGCGGGTGTTGCTGGTGGCGGCCACCAACAAAGACCTTGGGCAATTGATCCGCGAGGGGCGTTTCCGCGAAGATCTCTACCATCGCCTCTCAGAGTTGACTATCGAGGTGCCATCCCTCAACGACCGGCGGGAAGATATTCCCGATCTGGCTACCCACTTTCTCGGCAAGCTCTATCAAGTTTACAAACGTCCCGACGAGCAGGAGGACGCACCAGTGCTCTCCCGCGCCGCTCGCGACCTGCTGACCCGGCACAATTTCACCGGTAATATCCGCGAACTGCGCTCGATCTTGGTGCGGGCCCTGTTCTTTCGTAATGGTCAGGTGATCGGCGAGCAGGATATCGAGCGGGTGCTGCTGGCTCAGGCTCCACCGGGCAGCACCGCCACCGCCGAGCAACTTACCGGCAAGGTGGCGCGTGAATTGTTCGAAGCCATTCTGCAGGGCGACGGGGACTTCTGGCAAACAGTACACGAACCCTTTTCAGAAAAACGCATCTCCCGCGACGTGGTGGCCAAGGTGGTGGGCTTGGCCCGCACCCAGGGCGCTACCTCCATGCCCCAGGTGGCCACCCTACTTAAGGCCTGCAGCGATCCGGCTGGCGATGCCGAGCAACGGCGGATTTTCTACAAGTTCAAAAACTTTCTCTACAAAACCATCAAGCTCGGTTGAGTCATTGCTCGCTGCTGGCGCAATAAAAGAGGGTTAGTGTCCATCCGGAAATTCTGGATGGACACGGTGCTGTTTTCATATGGGAAACGAGCAATTTTCCCCAAGGTCAAGGAAGTCAAGCCCTTGCGCGGAGGCGTAGCTGTTTACGTCGCACAAGTAAGCGTGCGGATTGACGCCGAGATTGGGGGAAAGGGCCGTTTCCGGATGAAAAAGAGGGTTGGGTAACAATCGGAAGCTGCAGGAGAGGGGCAGGGGGCACCACACATGGTGGCAGAAATCTGAGGATAAGCGAGGTAAAGGCGTGCAGATTGACTACATGGTAGTAGAGAATTCTCTCGGCTGGTTATTGGTTGCAGCTACTCAGCAGGGCACCTGCTCTGTGATGCTTGGCGATAGTGAGTCTGATTTGCTGGGCGAGTTACAGCAGAAATTCCCTCGGGCACGGATTACACGGGACGAGCAGAAGCTAAAGTCTCAGGTTGAAATTCTACTTGCCTGCCTGGCAGGCCGCCAGCCTTCTTTGGGTTCGCCCCTTGATGAGCAGGGTACGCCTTTTCAGCGGCGGGTTTGGGAAGAGTTGCGGAGCATTCCCCGTGGGACGACAATATCCTATAGTGAATTGGCCAAACGCATCGACCGTCCCAAAGCGGTCCGTGCGGTAGCGAGCGCCTGCGCCAGGAACCCGGTGGCGATTATAACCCCTTGTCACCGGGTGGTGCGCCTTAACGGTGATCTGGGTGGCTATCGCTGGGGCCTCGAGCGGAAACGCAGGTTGTTGGCGGCTGAGCAGGCATAGGGGCCGGCCGGAACGTCATAAAAGGGACTGCAATAATGTTAGAAGTTGTTTTAAGCCGGGTGTCAGCGTGGATCAGCGAACAGGTGCTGCTCGGAGAAATAGACTTGAGCATGGGGCCTGGTGAGCACTGGGCCGTGCTGGGAGCCAACGGTTCGGGCAAGTCGGCTCTGGGCCGGCTGCTTTGCGGTGAATTGGAGATTGTTACGGGAACGATGAGTCCGGTCGGCCGGGCGGAGTTCGTGGCTTTTGAAACGGTCGAGGAGATTCTGGAGATCGAGCGCTATAATGACGACAGCGATTTCATAGATTGTCTCGATCATGGCACCCTGGTGCGCGACTTTATCTTGAAGGATCGTTATACGGATGAGCCCAGGCTGGTGGAACTAGCACGACAGCTGGACTTCGTCGATCTGCTCGAGCGGGGTATTCGTTTTCTGTCCACCGGTGAAATGCGCAAGGTGACGATCTGCCGCGCCCTGTTGCGCCAACCGCAACTACTGGTGCTGGATGAGCCCTTCGACGGGCTAGATCAGGCTTCTTGCGCCGCTTTACAGCAGTTGATCGTTGATTGCGCCGGTCAGGGCATTCGCATCGTGCTGCTGCTCAACCGTTTTAGCGAAATTCTGCCGTTGATCAGTCATGTTGCCTATATTCAGGACTGCTCGCTGGTCGCCTCGGGGCCGAAAGACGAGCTGCTCCATTCAGAAGCTTTGCGACGCCTGCATGCTTTTCACTACACTCTGCCAGCCCATCTGCCCGAGCGGGATGCAGCCCATGTTGCCCCGCCGTTGCCGCCGGACGAGCCGTTGATCGAGATGCGCGATGTCGCGGTGAGCTATGGCGAAAAACCGGTGCTTAACCAGCTCACCTGGTCGGTTCAGCCCGGTGAGCACTGGCAGATCTCCGGGCCCAACGGCGCCGGTAAGTCGACCCTTTTAAGCCTGGTGTCCGGTGACCATCCCCAGGCCTACGCTAATGACATCCGTCTATTCGGTCGACAGCGGGGCACGGGGGAGAGTGTCTGGCAGATCAAGCAGCAGCTGGGCCTGCTGTCGACGGCCTTTCAACAGAATTATCGCGTCGGGGTGACCGCCAAGCTGGCGGTTATTTCAGGATTCTTCGATTCCATCGGAGTGTACGGCCAGTACACGCCGCAGCAGCAGGAGATCGCCTTGCAGTGGCTGCAGATTCTGCATCTGGAACAGCATCGGGATACGCCCCTGCGGAATCTTTCTTATGGCGAGCAGCGGCTGATCCTGCTGGCCCGCGCCATGGTCAAACAGCCGCGGCTGTTGATCCTTGATGAACCCTGCCAGGGGCTGGACGATATTAATCGGCAGATGGTGCTGAAGCTGGTAGATTATCTCGCTGCCGCCGGTCAGACCCAGCTGCTGTACGTGACCCATCATGGGGAAGACCGGCTGGACTGCATTACCCACCACCTGCAGCTGGTGGCCGCTGCCGGGGGTGGCTATACTGGCCGCATCACCGCGGGCTGTAACTTCACTCGGCATTGATTCCACGGGTACGTTGCGAGTCTCAGCCGCGATAAGCCGCCAGCCGTTGTTCCACCTGTTTTCGGTCGTCTTCGTTGTAGGGCCCTACCACCACCAGATGCAGATTGGCGGCGCTGAAATGGGTCTGCGCAGCGCTGAGCATCTGTTCTGGCCGTAGGCCGCTGCTTTCCAGTCGTTCATCCTCCAGGCTGCGCAGAAATCCAGTAGTCAGCCCCCAGCCGTAACGGGCCGAGAGTAGATCAGCATGGTCGTGGCTGAATTCCAGCTCGAACAGATAGTTGGTCAGCACTCGGGCCAGTTCTCCATCCCCCACTAGTTCTTGGGTCAATTCCTCAAATATCCGCAGCAATTCCGTGATAGCCGGCAGCAGGTTCTCCGGGGTGACGGCTAGATCGACGGCAAAGGCGCCGCATTCGTCGAACAGGGACAGGTTCGCTTCGGCGTTGTAGGTCAGACCGAGATTTTCCCGCAGTCGCTGCATCAGCCGGGTGGTGCCGCCGCCGGAGAGGACCCGTCGAAGCATGCGCAGGGCCGGGGTATCGCTATGATCGCGTCCGGGGACTTGAAAGGCCAGCTGTAGGTTGAGCTGGGAATCGGTGTCCGCCACCCAGCGGCTGTCCGGTCCCGCTGTCGGTCGCAGGCTTGAAGGGGGCGTGGGTTGCACCACGGGACCGTCCCAGGCGCCGAAGGCCTCGGTTGCCGCCGCCAGGGCTGCACTTCGGTCGATGCGCCCGGCCAGGGCGATGACCGTGTTAGCTGGCGTATAGTAGCGTTGGTGATAGTTGCGCAGAGCAGTGGTGTCGATGGCCGTGATGGAATCGAGAGTGCCGATGGTTGGCTGGCTCAAGGGGTGATCAGGCCACAACAGGCTGTTCATCAGCAAGTCAGGGCTGATGACCTGGCCCTCTTGATTGAGATCCTCTTGAGCTTCTTCGAGGATTATTTTACGCTCGGTATCGATATCGCTCAGCAGGGGGCGTTGCAGCATGGAGGCCATAAGTTGCAGTCCATTGCCAACATGGTCGGGATGCAGGCGGCTGTGGTAATAGGTCGTTTCGGCATCGGTCGCTGCGTTGATGTTGCCGCCGATGGCTTCGAAGCGGCTTTCCAGGTCCTGGCTGGAGGGGTAGTCCTTGCTGCCACGAAACAGCATGTGCTCGAGAAAGTGAGAGATCCCGGCTAGTTGCGGATCTTCGTGGCGGCTGCCGACGCCGAGAGAGCAGGACAGTTCGACGCTGTGCAGATGGGGCATTTCTACGGTGAGCAACCGCAAGCCGTTGGCCAGGGTATCGAGAGTAAATTCGGGCATGTAGTAAATATCGCTTTGTAAGAGGTTACCGGTCAGACGTCGGTCAGAGGAGAGCTCTGTTCGGTGTCATCGTGGGGATAGACCAGGTCGCGGCCACCCAGGTTCTTGCGACCGAAATAACGCAGGACCAGCAAGTGGATGAAAAAGAATGCCATCAGGGAGAAGGTCAGCCAGCCCGACCAGCCACCAATGCCAGCCTGGTCGAGATACTGCCGCCAGGAACGGGCCGGCAGGGGATGGAGTTTGATTTTCAGCAGCCAACCGGCCAGCAGAATCGCAAACAGGTAGATGTAGTTGGCGTGGATACGCTGCCCAAGGGCCTGCAAATGGCTGATCTTGTAGCGGGGGTGGAGCAGGTCCTGAGCCAGTTCTTTACGCCAGGGCGCGTCGGGGCCGTGGTCCATGCGTCCCTGCAGAATGGAGTGAACAAAGTTCTGGTGAATCAGCCTCACCCGGTATTCGTAGGCATCATAAAAGCGAAAGCGGCGCGCTTCGACCACCAGCAGTACGTAGACCATGGCCAGGCCGAACAGAAAAAAGCTGTGGGTGATCTCGGGATGGCTGAAAGAGAAGCCAAGAAAAGCCGCGGTGGTACCGACCGCCCAGTTGGTGGTGCGGTCGAGGCGTTCGCGCCAGGCCAGGCTTCGGGTCGCCTCGGCCCGGTAATAGTGGGCCAGGGCGGTGATGGTCTCGGCGCGGGTCAGTTCCTGGCGATTAGGCGCTCTGTCGGGCATGGCGATCTCCGGGCGAGGTTAAAGAAGTCGCGCCGCTTCCTTGGCATGATAGGTGATGATCAGATCGGCACCAGCGCGCTTCATGCCGGTCAGCAGTTCGAGCATCACTCGATCGTGGTCGATCCAGCCCTTTTCGGCGGCGGCCTTGAGCATGGCATATTCACCGGAGACGTTGTAGGCAGCCAGGGGCAGGTCGAAATGATCCCGCAGGTCGCGGATGATGTCGAGATAGGCCATGGCCGGTTTGACCATCAGGAAGTCGGCGCACTCCTGCACGTCGAGGGCCGCTTCCCGCAGGGCCTCCCGGCGGTTGGCCGGATCCATTTGATAACTGTGCCGGTCACCGAACTGGGGAGTGGAGTCGGCGGCGTCGCGAAAGGGTCCGTAGAAGCCGCTGGCGTACTTGACGGCATAGCTCATGATCGGGATGTGGCTGAAGTTGTTGGCGTCGAGCATCTCGCGAATGGCCGCCACCCGGCCGTCCATCATGTCGCTGGGCGCCACCATGTCGGCACCGGCCCGGGCATGGGACAGGGCTTCGGCCGCCAATAGCTGCAGGGTGCTGTCGTTGTCCACATCGCCGTCCTTGATCACCCCGCAATGGCCGTGGTCGGTGTATTCGCAGAGGCAGACGTCGGTAATCACTGTCAGCTCAGGCAACTCCGCCTTAAGGGCGGCGATGGTGCGCTGAATGATACCGTCGTCGCTGTAGGCGTCGCTGCCCAGGGCATCCTTTTTCTCCGGCAGGCCGAACAACATGACCGCTGGAATCCCCAGATCAAAGACCTCGCAGGCCTCTGTCATCAGGTGTTCGATAGATTGCTGATAGATACCGGGCATAGAGGGGATTTCCCGACGGATATTCTCGCCGTGGACGCTGAACATGGGATAGATGAAGTCATCGATCGCCAGGGCCGTTTCGCGGACCATACGCCGCAGATTTGGGGTTCGACGCAGGCGGCGAGCGCGGTATTCGGGAAAGAACATGATCTAACTCCTTAGTCGGCCTGATGAAAGTGATCAGTGAGGGCGGCCACCAGGGCTTCGCAAGTAGCCTCATTCGACTCAACATCAACTGTCAGGCCATGTTTTCTGGCGGCCTCTGCGGTCAAAGGACCGATAGCGGCGATCACAGCTTTATTTAGATAGTCTACCTCATGAGGGGCGAGGAGGGCCAGGCAGTGCTCGACGGTAGAGGCCGAGGTGAAAGTCACGGCGTCGAGTTGTTCGCCGATTAACAGCTCCCGTAGCTGGGCAGCACCCTCAGCTGCCGGTTCGGTGCGGTAGGCGACGGGAGCCCGGACCTCGGCCCCTGCTTTACTCAGTTCGGTGCAGAGCAGATCACGGGCGCAGGCCGAACGGGGATAGAGGATGTGTTTGCCGGTCAGGTCGTGTTGCTGCAAGAGTTCGACAATGCCTTCGGCTTGATACCGCTGTGGAATCAGATCCGCCCGTACGCCGTACTCGGCGATGGCGGCGGCAGTTTTGGGGCCGACGGCGACGATGGTTACACCGTGCAGGGCCCGGCCGTCGCGGCCGGCATTGTTGAGGCGTTCAAAAAAGGCGGACACGCCATTGGCCGAGGTGAGAACCAGATAGTCTGTTGAGGCCAATTCGGTAATGGCCGCATCGAGATCGTCCCAGGATATGGGGGGCGCAATCTCCACCGTCGGCAGACAGATCGCCTCGGCGCCGGCGGTCTGCAGCAGTCCGGCCAGGGAATGAGCCTGCTGGGGACTGCGGGTAACCAGCACTCGGCGGCCGAAGAGGGGCCGGTTGTCGAACCAGCGCAGCTTGTCCCGCAGTCTTACCACCTCGCCCACCACGATCACCGCTGGCGGCTTGAGGCCGGCCTCGGTGACCTTCATAACCACGTCGGCCAGAGTGGCGGTGACAGTCTGTTGCTGAGGAGTGGTACCCCAGCGGATCACTGCCACCGGCGTCTGCGGGTCGCGGCCGTTGGCCATAAGCTGTTCGGCGATGAGGGCCAGATTGGTCATGCCCATGTAAAAGACCAGGGTGCCGACTCCGGTGGCCAGCTTTTGCCAGTCGAGGTTGGAGACCTTTTTTAGCGGATTTTCGTGGCCGGTGACCAGGCCCAGGCTGGTGGTGAAGTCCCGGTGAGTCAGGGGAATGCCGGCATAGGCCGCCGCGGCGAAGCCGGCGCTGATGCCCGGCACCACCTCAAAAGCTACCCCAGCTGTCACCAGTTCTTCGGCCTCTTCACCGCCCCGCCCGAAGACGTAGGGATCGCCGCCTTTGAGTCGGGCCACAATCTGCCCCCGCTGCGCCCGCTCCACCAGCAGAGCGTTGATCTGCGGCTGGGGCGTATGGTGCTGGCCACGGGTTTTACCGACAAAGATGCGCTCGGCTTCCGGCGGTGCTTCGGCCAGCAGGGCCGGATTGGCCAGATAGTCGTAGACCACCACATCGGCCTGGCGCAGACAGTCGCGCCCTTTAACTGTAATAAGCCCCGGGTCGCCGGGGCCGGCGCCGATAAGATAGACGATACCTTGTTTCAATGGTGTTTCCTTATAGATTCAGGCTCCAGTATTGCGTGGAGCCGTGCATAAAGTATCTGATTTAAATATTCATCGGTCATTCACTCTAGGGCCACAACCGACAAGTTGGAACTACTTCGCGTTCTTCGCGGTTTCGCGTGAGACAAATCACTCAGTCTTCAGTCCTCAGTCCTCACCTTTCCCGTACAGTTCCCCGAGAATTCGATCCGCACCACAGCGCAGCAGGATGTCGGCCAGCGCAGTGCCAGCTTCTGCCGCTTCATCCGCCGGACAAGTCAGGCTATCCTTGAGTATTTCACTGCCATCGATGCGGGCCACCAGGCCGGTTAGTTCGAGACGGTCGTCTACCAGTTGGGCATAGCCCGCAATCGGTACCTGGCAACCCCCTTCGAGGCGGGCCAAAAAAGCCCGTTCAGCAGTTACCGCCGTGGCTGTGGTGGGGTGGTGCAGGGGGGCGACTAAGGCATGGGTCGCCTCGTCGTCAATGCGGCATTCGAGGCCCAGAGCGCCTTGGGCGATGGCTGGCAGGCAGTCCGTCGGCTCCAGGTAGAGGCCGATGCGCTCTTCGTAGCCCAGCCGTTTAAGGCCGGCGGCGGCCAGCACGATGCCGTCCAGACTCTCTTCCTGCATTTTGCGCAGCCGGGTATCGACGTTGCCGCGCATGTCGCTGATGCGCAGATCAGGCCGCTTGTGCAGCAGTTGTGCCCTTCGCCGCAGGGAGGACGTACCGATACGGGCTCCTTGAGGCAGGTCGGCTAAACTCTTTGGGGGGGTAGCCAGCACCAGACAATCCCGGGGGTCGGCCCGCTCGGTGATGCAGCGCAGTTCCAGCCCCGGTGGCAGAAGGGTCGGTACATCTTTCATGGAATGAACGGCGAGGTCGATGCGCTCGTCGAGCAGCGCCTCTTCGATCTCTTTGACGAACAGCCCTTTGCCGCCGATCTTGGCCAGGGGGACATCGAGGATGCGATCCCCTTCGGTTTGAATCTTGGTCAATTCCACCTGCAGGTCCGGATGCAGCTGCTGCAGGCTGCTCTTTACCCATTCGGCCTGCCACAGGGCCAGGCGGCTGGCGCGGGTGCCGATGCGTAATCGTTGCTGACTCATATTTTTAAGATCCCTTGCAGTGGCTTAGAGGCTGAAATACAGGAGGGTGTTGGACTTGCCATGAACCGACTGCAAAATAGTCTGATCGGCTCATATTCCCGACAATCCTCGCCAAATAGCCCTGCTATTCGCTCTCGAATTTTCGGAAATCTGTTCTCGAACAGCCATTTTTTTCGTTTCGGTCCGTCAGGCCCAACAACCTCCTAACCCTGGTCTTTGTCTTCGCTGCCACCATCGAGTCCGAACAGCATGCGGGCGGCATCGAGATATTGTTCGCCGGACATATCGTGGCGGCGCTCTTTGAGGACCGCAATCGGTCGGTGCAGAATTTTCTTGATGATGGCGCCGGTACAGGCGTCGATGGCCTGTCTTTCCTCGGGGCTAAGGGTTCGCAACTGGGCAAAGGTCTTATCCAGTTCCAGGCGGCGGATGCCTTCGAGTTGCTGTTGCAGATCGCGAATGGTAGGCGTCAGTTCCAGATCGCTCAACCAACGCTGAAAGCGGCCGATTTCCTGATCGATAATCGCCTCGGCCTTATCAGCGGCCTTGCGGCGTTCTTTGACGTTGGCGTCAATGACATTCTGCAGGTCGTCGATATCGTACAGATAGGCATTGTCGACTTCGTTTACCGCCGGTTCGATATTGCGCGGCACGGCGATATCGATAAAGAACATGGGCCGGTTTTTGCGCTGACGAATGACCTTTTCCACCTGGCTGCGGGTCAGCAGGTAGCCGGTGGCGGCGGTGGAGGCCAGCACGATATCGGCCTGAGGCAGATAGTCGGGAAAGTCATTGAAGGGTACCGCCCGGCCGTCGAATTGCTTGGCCAGTTCCAGAGCCCGCTCAAAAGTGCGGTTGGCGACCAGAAGGCCGGCCGTCTGGTGATTGACCAGGTGGCGGGCTGCCAATTCGCACATTTCGCCGGCGCCGATGATCATTACCGAGCGGTCCTGCAGGGAGCCGAAGATCTTCCGGGCCAGTTCCACCGCCGAATAGCTGATGGAGACGGCTTGGCAGGCGATGGCCGTCTCGCTGCGTACCCGCTTGGCCACAGAAAAAGTCTTATGCAACAGGCGGGTAAGAATCAGGCCGACGCTGCGGCAGCCTTCGGCGATAGCGAAGGCATCCTTTAGCTGGCCGAGGATCTGCGGTTCGCCGATAACCATCGAGTCAAGGCTGGACGCCACGCGAAACAGATGGCGGATCGCCTGCTCGGCGCGAAACTCGTAGAGATGGGCGCTCAGGGTCTCTTCGGGAACACAGTGAAATTCAGCAAGAAATGATTTCAGGCGGCTGGCGGCGGCGGTCCCATCGTGGCTGCAGGCATAGAGCTCCACCCGGTTGCAAGTCGACAGTAGCAGGCCTTCAAGGATCTCCGGGGATTCGAGGAGTTGGTCCAGGGCTTCTTTCTGGCGTTCTGGAGCAAATGCGATCTGCTCGCGAGTAGCCACGGGAGCAGATTTATGATTCAAGCCGACGGCGATGATTTGCATAAGGACAATACCGCCTTAACGGCCGCTCAGGGCTTTAAAACTGTGCAGTCCGGACAGCAGCAGATTGACCCCGAGGAAGGTGAAGAGCAGACAGAGAAAGCCTATAATGGCCAACAGGGCCGCGCGTCGACCGCGCCAGCCGATAGCCAGCCGTCCGTGCAGCAGGGCGGCGTAGACGAACCAGCTGATCAGTGCCCAGGTCTCCTTGGGGTCCCAGCGCCAGTAGCTGCCCCAGGTGGAGTGGGCCCAGGCGGCTCCGCTGATGATGCCCATGGTCATGAGGGGGAAGCCCCAGGTCAGACAGCGGTAATTGAGGGTGTCGAGGGTGTCGAGGGACGGCAGCCGAAAGAACAGCGCCGATAGGCGTTTGCTCTTGAGCATCCGTTCCTGCACCAGGTACATCAGCCCGGCGATGAAGGCCACGGCAAAGATCGCGTTGCCGAGAAAGGCCAGGCTGACATGAATCGGAAACCACCAGCTGTCGAGCATCGGACTGGGTTGGGCAAGCTGTCGGGGAACGGCGTTGCCGATGACCATCAATAGCAGGGCCAGGGGTGAAAGGAACGCACCCAATACCGCCAGGCCGTAACGGAGATCAAAGAGCAGAAAGATGCCGGTAATGCACCAGGCAAAAAATGACAGGGATTCATGCAGGTTGGCCACCGGTGTGTAGCCCGCTTCAAAAAATCGCAGAGCCAGGGTGGCGCAGTGCAGGATAAAGCTGCCCCGTATCAGCCAACGCCCGACCTTTTCCGCCGCGCGGCGGCCGCTGGCAATATGTACCAGGTAGCCGCAGGAGGCGGCCAGATAGCCTAGTAAGGTGATTTTGAACAGCAGGTTGCTCATGATATTCACAATGGCTTTGACGGCAGCTCGATGGCCAACTCTTTTAGAGTATAGCCGTCGCCCAGGGCTTGTTTCAACAGGTGGTCGGTGGCGGCAGTTTGGCCGGCTGAGACTAACTCCACCAGACCGGCCTTTAACAGCATGTCGACCGTTTGTCGATTATAGTGGCTTTGGCCCGGTTCTGCCAGGTGTTTGTCCCGAACAGCGGACAGGATCTCCAGTGCCGTTGCCCAGTGGCAGGGAAGCCATTCGCTCAATTGTCCCTTTAGCGAGGCGGCCAGAGCCGGACTGCGGCCGGCGGTGGAGATGCTGACCGTCAAATCGCCCCGTCTCAGGACGGCCGGCAGGGTGAAGTTACCGGCAGCGGGCTCGCCGGGCAGGTTGACCAAGGCGCCCTGGTGTCGTGCCTCGATGGCGATGGCTCGGTCGAGCTCATCATTGCCGGTGGTGGCAAAGACCAGAAAAGCCTTGTTCAGATCGGAGGTTCGGTAGTTGCGGGCCACGATCTCGAGGCGGTCCGCCAGTTCAAAGGCGGGCGGCTGCGGGTCGATGAGTCGTACTCGTGCACCGGCGGCCAGAAGCCCCGCAACCTTGCGCCGGCCGACCGGGCCGCCGCCGACCACCACGCAAAGACGTTCGGCCAGCTCTATGTTCAGCGGATAGTCAGCCATAGGTTCCAGATGGAATGGATAAGAGGCGCTTTGTGGTTTTTCATATGCCGAAAAGGGTTTTTTCCACCAGTTCACCGAGGAGATGGGCAAAGAATACTGTAGCTTCCACAGTGCGTGGTGGCGAATCGGTAGCGATGCGGAACAGAAAATCGGGCTGTTCGCCGGGAAACTCTTCTTTGCCGTGGGTAGCCGCGGTAGTGCAGCCGAGTTGGGTTGCCTCTGCCAGGCCTTCAAGGAGGGTTTCGTTGCGGCTCTGGTCACACAGGGCGAGGACGATGTCCTGCTCCCCGGCCATGACCCGCAGTTGCCGGGAAAAAAACTGGTTATCCTGGTTGTCCCGGGCCAGGGATGAAGCGAAGGTGGTATTCTGGCTCAGGGATAGGGCCGGCAGGGGTGGGCGCTCAAGGGATAGCCGATGGAGAAAGAGGTTAGCCATCAGGTCGGCTACAGGGCCCAATGGACCGCTGCCGATGATCAGCAGGCGCCCCCCCTGATTGAAGGATTCCACCACTCTTTCTGCAAAGCTGGCCAGATGACCGGCCTGCAAGAGAAAGGTCTCTTCCATAATCCGGGTATGTTCCCTCAGGGATAGAGCGACGCGTTCCTGTAGCATGTTAGGCAACCTCTTGGAAAAATTTGTGAAAATGATAGGGACCGGGGAGCCCCCTGTCAAGCTCTGGTTGCTGCGGGGGGGCGAATAAGATCTTGCATTTTACTCATGGTATTCTATGATGATGTGCAAATAGCATTTAGTATATGAATTAAGGCTTATAAGTGAAAAGGAGAAAAGATAATGGCCGGTGATAAAGTTGTCCAGCTTTCCGATGCTGATTTTGAAAAAGAAGTACTCAAGGCCGACATACCTGTCCTGGTGGATTTCTGGGCTTCCTGGTGTGCCCCCTGTAAAGCCCTCGCTCCCCTTGTCGATGAACTGGCCGAAACCTTTGATGGCAAGGTTAAGGTCTGCAAGGTGAATGTCGACGAAAATCCTGCCACTCCCAGTCAGTACGGCGTGCGCGGTATCCCGACCCTGATTCTGTTCAAGGGTGGGGAAGTGGTCGATCAGGTGGTTGGCGCAGTGCCCAAGAGCCAGCTCGAAAGCTTGCTGCAAGGCGCCCTGTAACAGCCTGCGATATAGTTTCATGAAAAAGAGGGTCTGCTCACAAGGGCAGGCCCTCTTTTTTGTGTATGAATTGCCGAAAAAGCTCCTTCAGCAGCGTTCTTGCCTCAGTCCTGAGCCGTCCCTGCGTCCCGTAATATGCGAAAAATCTCCCGAAAGGCCCTCTTGTCGGAACTGTTTTGCACCGAATCGGCCAACCGCCGAATCTTGGCGGTATCTATGTCCGGCAGGGTTTCCTTGATCTCCGCCAGGGTTTCGGTGCAGCGGGTCGGATCGCAGAGTCCATCGCGCAGCTCTTCGAAACGGTGAAATTCCGCCGAATTCTGGCGCTGTCCTCGCTCGACGTCGGCCATGAACGATTCGATCTGCTCGCGGTTTTCGTCATCCTCGCGAAGCAGCCCTGCCAAGCGTTTGAGCTGCCGTTTGCGGGCGCCGTGGGCCTTGATTGCGCGAGCGTGCTCCAGTTCCTTGGCCAGTATTCCGCTTATTGGCAGGCGGCGATACTCTGCCTCTGCAAGGGTTGTCAGGGTGGCGGCTAGTTCTTCTATGGCCTTTGCCGCGCGTTTTTTTGCGCTGCGGCTGGGCGGCCGTTGGCTACTCAAATCATCGTTCATCAAAAGACCTTGTTGCTATCGAGTAAAAAGGTGACCGGACCGTCGTTGGTCAGGCTGACTTGCATCATAGCCTGAAATTGTCCGGTAGCGACACTGACGCCCCGTTGGCGGAGCTGCGCTACAAAGTGTTGATAGAGGCGATTGGCCTCCTCGGGCGGTGCGGCCCGGGAAAATCCCGGTCGCCGGCCCTTGCGGCAGTCGGCGGCCAGGGTGAATTGGGAGACGACGAGAATTTCACCGCCGATGTCTTCGACGGAGAGGTTCATCTTGCCCTCGTCATCCTCGAATAGACGCAGTTCGGCCGTTTTTTTTGCAAGTAATTCGGCATCCCCTTCTGCATCATCCTGCTCGACCCCTAGCAGTACCAGCAGGCCCTGAGAGATGGCTCCAACCGTTTCGTCGGCCACCGTTACTTGCGCCTGTGAAACTCTTTGCAATACCGCTCTCACATCTGCTCCTCGGCCATCTGTCGTAACAGGGCCAGGCTGGCAATATGGTGGCAGTTGCCTTCTCCGGGGGCGGTTTCGAGCAGTTTCGGTACGGCTGTGAAGCGTTTATCGGCCATCAGGGCGGCAAAGACTTCCAGGGCAACAGCCCCCTGGCCGATCTGGGCATGGCGGTCGACTCGAGAACCCCGTTCTTTCAGGGAATCGTTGAGATGAAAGGCAGCGATGCGTTCGGTGCCGACGAGTCGGTCGAATTCGCTCATGGTGGCCCGATAACCCTCAGCCGAGCTCAGGTCGTAGCCAGCGGCTAGCGCGTGGCAGGTGTCGAAGCAGACGCCGAAGCGTCCTTCGGGAACCCGTTCCATGATTTCGGCCAGATGTTCGAAACGGTGTCCCAGGTAACTGCCTTGGCCGGCGGTATTTTCCAGCAACACACGGACCTGGGAGGGCGCTGCGGCGAAGATGCTGCGCAGGGCCTCGGCGATACGCTGCAGGCCGATTTCCTCGCCGTCACCGAGATGAGCACCGGGGTGCATGACCAGGCCGGGAATGCCGAGAGCGGCGCAGCGCTCCATTTCATCGATAAAGGCGGCCAGGGAGCGACTCCGCTTGTCCCCTTCAGCCGCGGCCAGGTTGATCAGGTAGCTGTCGTGGGCGGTGACCGAGACGACCTGGCTTTTTTCCCATGCGGCGGCAAAGGCCTCGATTTCCGTGGCCGGCAGGGGTTTAGAACGCCACTGGCTGGCATTCTTGGTAAAAATTTGCATCGCGGTGCAGCCAAGCTCTTCGGCGCGGGCAAAGGCCTGGCTTACGCCGCCGGCGATGGATAAGTGGGCTCCGAGTAATAGCATCAGGCGGCGCTCCAGAAATTCATGGCCTCGGGCATCTGGACGGCATGGTCGATCTGAACATCGACATATTCTGCCGTATCCCGCGGACCGACCAGCACGGTGCCCATGCCGAGTTGTTTAGCTGTCAGCAGGTTTTCCAGAGTGTCCTCGACCATGATGCAGTCCTTTGCCTTGGCACCCAGGTGATCAAGGACCGCCTGATACGGATCGGGATAGGGTTTTGGCAGGTAACCGGCGATGCGGATATCGTAGATTTCTTCGAACAGGTCGCTCAAGCCCAGGGCTTGCAATACCCGTTCACTGTGGCAGATGGAGCTGTTGGTGAACACGACTCGTCGCTGGGGTAGAGACTGCAGGGCCTGGCGTAGTTCCGGGTCGGGTGCCAGGCGGCTGGGCACGTCAATATCGTGAACATAGTGCAGGTAGTCTTCCGGGTCGACCTGATGGTGTCGCATCAGACCCTGCATGGTGACGCCGTAGCGCTGCCAGTAACTGCGTCGCAACTCGTCGACCTGGTGCAGAGGGATACCCACTATTTCATGCATATAGCTGTTGATGCGCCTGTCCATGAGGGCGAAGATCTGCCGGTCCGGGGAGTAGAGGGTGTTGTCGAGGTCGAACAAAATGCAGTTCATGGTGTGTTCTCCCCAACTGTTTCCGACAATCCCATTGTTCTGCGAATCGCCGCGGCGGCATGACGATAACCTTCTTCCGTCAGGGATATTTCCTGATGCGGTTCGCTCCAAATAGGTCGCGGCCAGAGGGGTTCGTCGCTGTGGCGGGGCACAAGGTGCCAATGCATGTGCGGCACCATGTTACCCAACAGTTCATAGTTGATCTTGGTCGGATGATAGAGCTCGAACAACGCTGCGGCCACTTGGTTGACTTCCTCCATCACCCCCTGACGCACCTGGGCCGACAGATGAAACAGTTCGGTTACATGATCCTTGGTGAAGAGCAGGCAATAACCGGGGAAAAACTGGTCGCGGTTAAGGGTCAGGTAGCAGTGCTCCAGTTCAGTAATACGCAGGTCTGGTTGCTCCGCCCAGCGGTGGCACATGGGACAATTCATTGCGGATCAAAGGTCCCTTCGAAAACCTGCACCGCAGGCCCGGTCATGAAGACGCTGCCGTCTTCGGCCCATTCCAGTTCCAGATCGCCGCCGAGCAGGTGGTTGAGGATGGTCCGCTCGGTGCGCTCGGTGAGTATCCCGGCCACGGCCACGGCCGAAGCGCCGGTACCGCAGGCCAGAGTCTCGCCGGCGCCCCGTTCCCAGGTGCGCTGCTTGACTTCGTTGGGGGAGACGATCTCGACAAATTCAACGTTGGTACGGTTGGGAAACAGATCATGATTCTCGATGACCGGCCCGTACTTCTTCAGGGGGAATTCGTCGACATTGTCGACGAAGATTACGCAGTGGGGGTTGCCCATGGAGACGCAGGTGATATGAAAGGTGCGGTCGAGAACCTTGAGCTCCTGATTGATGACCTGCTGGTCGGCGTTGCCGGTCATGGGGATCTGACCTCGGGTCAGGCGGGGCTGGCCCATGTTGACCCGCACCCGGTCGACCTTGCCGGCCTCGTTGGTAAAGAGTTGCAGGGTCAGGATGCCCGCGCCCGTTTCCGCGGTGATTTCTTGTTTGGTCACCAGGCCGTGGTCGTAAGCATATTTGGCGACGCAGCGAATGCCGTTGCCGCACATCTCCGATTCGCTACCGTCTGAATTGAACATGCGCATGCACACGTCGGCTACTTCGGAAGGCATGATCAGGATCAGGCCGTCGGAGCCGATGCCAAAGTTTCGGTTGCTGACCTGACGGGCCAGGGCCGCGGGGTCGGCTATGGTTTCCTCGAAGCAATTGACATAGACGTAATCGTTGCCGGCACCGTGCATCTTTGCAAATTTCATGACAGGGGCTATCCTTTCCGAATGGCTAATTGTTATTGCAATCTAGGGATTATATCGGATGTGCACCGGCCGCGACAAGGGGCAATGCCCATGATTGACCCTTTTGCCCCTCTGGCGTATCATGCAGGTCATAAATTGATGGCGTCGCAAAAAGTCCGCCCTGCGGCGTTACGGCGTTTTTTCAGGACCTCGACATACTAGATGTATGCCTTCTCCCCTGAAAAAACACCAAGCCTTGTAGACCGAAATTTTTGCTTAGCCATCCTATGATGGTGCCGCAAAAAGTCACGGCCTATCCGTCTGACGAAAATGAGGCCTTCATGTTTTGCGTAGGATCAACGATCTCGCCTCTCCGAATGGTTTGGACGGCCTGATAATTGACGTGAGACACCAGCCCTCCCGACTTTTTGCGAGTCCATCAAGATTGACCCCATATGTCTTCATTTCGAGGGATGGCGTGTGTTGAAGCGTTGAAATTTTAGTGATGATGAGACTGCCCCGGCTCATTCGAGGCGCGGGTCGACTTGTCAACGCTTGCGTTGGCAGCCCAACAAATTCGAGCTTTGACCGCTGCTTTGCAGCGTAAGCCAACGCAGAGCGTTGACGCGTTGTTTATGACGTCGCCGTCATCTTATTTTTCTACTTGCTCCGGGTGTGGCATAAACGGCGCGTATTTTGCTTTCTGATCCAAACGGGGGACCCATAACGGCTCCACATGAGGATACTCCCACTCATAGTTCGGCACCCGTTTGATCTGGAAACTTTCTGCTAAGGGGTGTTTAAAGACTTCGCGCAAATGCCGGTATTGAAGCCAGTTGAATTCTTCTCTCACTTTATTCCGGTCAACCGTTGGCTTCTGACCTTTGGGAACATATTTTAAATTATCTTTCAAGTCCCGCAATCGTTGCAGGAGTTCCGGTTGATCGTACTCCCAGGCAATTTTACAGTCATCCAACTGATCTGCTGGAGTCTCTGGCTCATATTTCCAGTCTGACCATCGTTTATAGGGAATAGGATTCGCCTTGTTGAGGGTGCCGAAAATTTTCTTCGCGTTCCAGGATTGAATACCGTCTTTCCACACGCCCATCCAGGTTTCCCCGGTGTCAATCCGCTGAATAACGACTGCATGCCCTAAACTCGGGTCCATGCTCAGCGTGCCAAATTGTAAACGCCCGCCGGTAATATAAGCCATCGAGTCGGCAATACAGGGCGATTGTCCCACGATTCCCCGCAGGATGGTTCGATCGACAACCCCGTCGGGAAACATTTGATCACAAATCAGCCGACAAATGGCGGCCGTATAGTACAGCGCTTCACAAGAATGCCCATGAAAACGAATAATATCTTTCATGCCGAATTTCAGGGCGTATTTAAAGTACTGTCCTGCCGTTCCTTCAGTAAAGATCGATTCAAATTCCGGCAGATAATCACACTCCTCCTGGAGCGGCGCATAAAACGTGCCTGTCTTGTCAATTGAATCCGTGCCCCGATAAATATATTTAGGCGGGCTGTCAAATGATTTATACGGCTTTTTCATCGCGTCTTCAAGTACTTCATATTTTTGCTGTTTTTCCTGCCAGTGTTTTGCGACGGCGGCGTCTTCTTCGGCTGTCAGCGCAGAGGCTGTCGAAGCAAGACTCAATCCCAGGATAACAAGACCGGCAATCACTCCGATGGCTGAAAACCTTCGAAGACGACCTAAATAACAACGGTTTGGAAACCACATACTTCATTCTCCTTCCAAAAGGGTTTGGGGAACAGTGCTTACCTTTTCATGCAGCGCGGTTTTCTCTGCCTAGTGGCGGTCATGGACCGGGCCCGCTGCAAGGCCCTGTCCTGGAGGTTGTCCAATACCCTGGACGCCGACTCCAGCGTTGCCACGCTGGAGTCGGCTCTGGACCGTCAGGGCAAGCCCGAGATTTTCAACCCCGAGCGCAAGGCAGTTAGTTAATCAGCGACGCCCTCCAAGGTGCCGGGATCCGCATCGCCATGGACGGCAAAGGGTGCTGAATGGCCAAAGGCATTTAAAAGAGCACGGTTTTGAATTTATATTCCCATTGTAAAAATGCCCAGGTTGCCTGCTTGTGGGAAGCGACCTTTTCAGCGAATTCATCAGGCCAAAAGTGACCGAACCCCGCCATAAGCGTATGACCTTTAAAATATTTAAATGTTGTGACAATATCGATTTCCTTGCCCACGGCAGTACCGCTGCCGCCGGTTTTATCCCGGTAGAGTTTTTTGTTGAGAGACCAGGCGTCATGTCGATCGGCAAGTTTGAATTGGTGCACTTCCCCTTTTACCGACAGCCACTTGCGAGGTTTCATGGTAAGGCTGGCTTCGTAATCCTGCAAATTGCTCCAGGAACAAAGGTTCATGCGACCATACATTTTGTCTTTGGCGCCAAAAGCTCCATGGAAGGTTTCATTTTCCCCGTCATTGGGGTCGCTATCGCCCGAGGCATAGCTGTAGGCAACGCTCAATCGGGGTTTCCAGGTTGCCGGGAAGGTATAAGCAAGCATTAGGTGATACCCATAGGCATCGATGTCATCTTTGGCAAAATTCCCTTCCTCCTTCAGGAATGTTCCCTCCAATTCCCATCCGTTGATGGAGGCCTGCAAGTGGGCTCCGATGTACCATGAATCCAGATTGTCCGGTGTTTTATCTATTTCCCCTGTGTAGTTCGGGTGATCATCTCGTTTGGTAAACAACATGGGCTCAAAAACAAGTTTTAGCGGTTTTTGCAAAAGCTCAAAATGGCTATAGAGTCCGAGGCTTTCATAGCCGTGGCGATGATTAAGACTGAATTGATTGATTTCATGCAGCATGGTCTGGCCGTAAAAAACATCCACGAACCCTTGATTAAAGACCCAGGACAGTTTGGCGGCGTCCCAAATCCATTTACCGGAGTTGCCCCATTCACCAGGACCGAAGACCCTGTTGTCTCCGTAGGCAATTTTTTGACGTCCTGCCTTGATACCCATGCCTTTGTCCAAGATATTTTTTACCTCAACATAGGTTTCATATAGTTCCCAGCGATCTTTTTGAGGATGATGGATCCGCTCGAATATTTTGTTGTAAAAATCGTCGTCCTTTATTGCATAATCCCAGGCGTCCGCATATTGTCCCCACAGAGCAACATGAAAGTTTTTTGTTGGATACCAATCAAGTCCGGCACGTAGTCTTCCAAGCAGAAAGCCATCATTTGCCTTCCCTGCACCCGGATTATCTCCATAAAATTTTTGGTTAAAACTATTCTGGAACTCATATCGCGCCCGGAGTTGCGCACCAAAAATGAGTTTTGGGGCTGTATTTTCCTGCGCCTGAGCCAAAAACAAGTTCTGGCCTGTCATAGGCACTAATAATCCAATAAATAAACTCAACAACAGACACACCCTGTACTTCCATGAAAAATCCTTTTTTTTCATTTCTCCCCTCCTAATAGAATTCATGACGACATGGATGAAACGACTGACAGATGGAATGCTTTTTTCCCTTTCGACAAAAGAACATCCTACAACTCAAAACCATGAATTATCGTGCCATCGCTTCGAGTGACTTTTTACTCTGCTGGCGCTTCTAAACGACCTTGCATTTGAATAGCGATCGAAAAAACCATTACAGAGTATTTGAAATGACAAGTGCGGAGTTTTAAAGACTTATTGAAATAAAAACCCTCCGTCGAGGGTATATATTTTATGGCAAAGACGCTCAGTGTCCGTCAGGAAACCATGGATGGACACCGTGACGTCTTCATATAAAAAACAGGCAATATTCCCAAGGCCAAGGAAACCAAGCGCCTGTGCGGAGGCATGATTTTCTGAACAGCACAAGCAAGCAGATTGACCTAAGTTGAGGAACGAGTCGCTTCTTGGAAGAAAGTTATTTGAAATTAAATATCAATAGAGGCGTTATGCACCTATCGATATAACGCAATCGAAAACCATTGTCAATATCTTATTAATTAAATCGTTAAAAGGCATTCTCGAGGCAATAGGAGCGGGGTCAACGGCTTGGGGTCAAATCAACGGCCCGGGGTCAGGGCTTGAAGGGGATGAGAATGAGGGGATGAGAATGAGGGGATGAGAATGAGGGGATGAGAATGAGGGGA